>Ga0255767_1000610_pt1 | contig 32474 bp, 19 predicted proteins | sample 071ome_24_FD_179967 | JGI IMG/M metagenome (GOLD analysis project Ga0255767, IMG submission 179967) | Coastal salt marsh microbial communities from the Groves Creek Marsh, Skidaway Island, Georgia - 071402CT metaG (version 2) | ecosystem: Environmental > Aquatic > Marine > Intertidal zone > Salt...
TTTCTATGTGTTTCTCTCTCTGTCGATTTTCCCCAAAAACGTACCGAGAGTGAACGCACACGCGCGCGACGCACGCGTAAACGCACGCGCGCATCGCAATCGCAATCGCAATCGCAGAACGAAGAAATGAGACGACGAAAGAGTTCAAATCCGCAAAGGGCGGTCAACGCGAAGACGGTCGTGGTGGTGAGTAGTAGTAGCAGAGAGAGGAGAGAAGAAGAAGAAGAAGAAAAGTTGGTGTTGTGCGTGAAGATACCTGCGACGACGAACGAAGAAGAACGCCGCGAAAGGATGATGCGAAAGGAAGAAGAGACCGACGCCGCTGCTGCGCGCGCGAGAGGCGCGAAGAGGAAGAGAACGCGATTTGAGTGCGATGTGTGCGAGAAGTGTTTTAGTTCATCCACTGCTTTGAAGTACCACAAGCGCATTCACACGGGCGAGAAACCGTATGAATGCGATGTGTGCGAGAAGCGTTATAGTTCATCTGATTATTTGAAAATCCACAAGCGCATTCACACTGGAGAGAAACCGTATGAATGCGATGTGTGCGAGAAGCGTTTTAGTCAATCTAGTAGTTTGCAAAGCCACATGCGCATTCACACTGGAGAGGAACCGTATAAATGCGATGTGTGCGAGAAGTGTTTTAGTTCATCTGGTGCTTTGAAGTACCACAAGCGCATTCACACTGGAGAGAAACCGTATGAATGCGATGTGTGCGAGAAATGTTTTAGTCAATCTAGTGTTTTGCAGGTCCACAAGCGTATTCACACTGGAGAGAAACCGTACGAGTGCGATGTGTGCGAGAAGCGGTTTGGTCACGCGCAAAGTTTGAAAGCCCACAGGCGCACTCACCCTTAGCTTCCCATTTTCATCTGCAATCATCGCAGCGCGAGGACGCGTTTAAAAACAAACACTCCGCAGTACGCTCTCTCTCTCTCGTCGTTAAACCTCTCGTTTCCCTCTCTGTCGCTTTCACATCCGCGTCGCGCGGTTCGCCGCTTTTCTCTCTCTCTTTTTTCGTCTCATTCGCATTTTCTTCAAAATTGTAACAAAGCGACGCGCCAACACAAACGACGGGGTATGCCTCCAACGACGATCGGAGGAGAAGAAAACCACCAAAACCATCATCATCCGGAAGACATCCTCCCCACGCGCACGTTGTTCGGAAAGCGTTCTCCGCTCGTCCTCGTCGGCGCGGCGACTACCGCGGCGGTCTTATTCGGCGGTTTAGTCTCGTTCCGTTCCGGGAACTTTAATCTCTCGCAGAAGATGATGCGCTATCGCGTGCTCGCGCAAGGCGCGACGGTCGGGTTGATGGTCGCCACGAGCGGCGTCGCGTTCGCAGATTTAGGGAAGATGGATCAGGTTTGGAAGAATATCGGTAGTGGTAGCGGTGGCGGTTCTGATAAAGAGTGAACGACGACACAACGCGCACGTGTGTTACGTCATCATACCCTAAACCCTAATCATCGTCAAGCGAAGGGAAGGAAAGCAGATTTTTAGCCAGCAAAGAAGAAGAAGAAACACGGTCAAAAAGTCATGAGTTTGCGTCGTCTCGTTCTTCTCCGTCGTCAGCGTTCCTCCTCCTTGGTCGCGCCGTCGGGACGCGAAGGCGCGGAGAAGGGGAGAAATACGGCTTTAAAGACGTACTCTGCCGCGACGACGACGACGACGTCTGGCGAAGAAGCGGGGGAGAACGACGCGAAGAACGACGAGGAGGAGGAAGATAAAGCGTTCGCCGAACGCGAGAAGAAATTTATGCTCCAAAGAAAACTCTTCAGAGAGAGTTTGAAGATGAAGAATTTGGAACGCGCGAACGGGTTCACGAGGAAGAATCTGGTCTTGAGCGCGAGCGCGCTCGGGATGAGTCCCGCGGTCGTGGACGCGATGATGAGCGACGGCGACGAGGTTCCGCCAGAGTTGAAGTTGTTGGAGCAATGCGTGGAAGATATGGACGAAAAGTTGAAACGGGATCTGTCGAGGTCGTCGAGCGGTGAATCGGATGGCTTTCCAGAGACGGCGGAGGAAAAGTTGCAACGCGTCATCTTCGAGAGAGTGTTCATGATGGAAAAATACGCCGAGTGGTGGCCAGAAGCAGTGTTGAAAGCGGTCAGGAAAGGCGGTCCAGGATATGCCAAACGAATGGCTGGGCGAAGGATGGAAATCGCCGAGTCTATCGCGGAATTCGCGTTTTCGGGAGAATACGACGACGACGACGGCGACGGCGACGAAAATTACAACGGCGATTCGTTTTCGTCGAGTAGCGATAGCGATAGCAATAACGCTAGCAGTAGAATTAGTGGCAACGCCACGAAGGTTTTAAAACGTGCCGACGTGGCTGCGATTGCCGGTCTCCTCTCGTTGGGAGAAACCTTAGTCACGGTTGACTTTTCTCGAGATCGAGAGACGACGAAAAAAAAGTTGCGCCTATCGATTAAAGCGTTCCTCGACGCGAGAAGACAGGCGCAAACGGTGAAAGATTACGCCGAAGCGTGGACGGTTGTGGATGCAATCGTCACCAACGGAGCGAATGCTTTGGACCGTCTAGTCGATGTAGCGAGTCGCAATAAAAAAGACCACGTCTTTAGTTTTAGCAAAAAGAAGCCTTCTCCTCGAGACGCCCTTCGCGCGGCGTCGAAGCTGTTCGAGAAGAAGCAAGAGTTCGTGTCCGGTTTGTTCAAGAACAAAGAAACGAAGAAAGAGGACGAGAACAACAACAAGAACGAATAGCTTTTTTCATTTGTATATGGTATTATTACTATTTGATATATATATATAAACTTTTTATTACACGCGTCGATTTCGATCAATCGCATTTGATGTTCCGGTAAATTCTGCGAACGAACGCGTTCGCCCCAAAATACCCAACCGCGCCGCACATCAAGCCCAATCCTAAACAAAACATCGCCGTGTATCCAAAGTAAAAGCACGTTTGGAAAAACCCAGTCATTTTCGTCTTGAAAATGAAGTAATATATGGAATACACGTACACGTAAAACGCGGTGCTCGCGGCGGAAATGAAAGAAGTCCAGTGCCAGTGGTAGTTTTCCGCGTTCAAAAGAAAGTACGTGCCGACGACGGTGACGCACAAAGTCACAATCATCAAAATCATAAAGACCAACAAAAAGAAGCCGTAGACGTAGTAGACTTTATAGTTCCAGATGCTCGTGAAAACAAAGTACGTCTCGATGAAGATGGATCCGAACGGTAGTAAACCACCGACGACGCCGATGACGCTCGGGGAGCAGTACCACGCTTTTTCCGGGATTGGTCGCGGGATGGTTTTCACGCGACATGGGTTGTTCGGAACGCCGTTCCAGTTTCGACCAATCACGGTGCCAAAGAGCACGAGTGGGAACGAAACGAACGCCCACATCAACGCTAATACAACCATGGTGCCAAACGGGGCAGCCGCTAAGGAGTGGTAGTAAATCGCGATGGCGTTCAAGAGGAAGGCGATGGAGAAGACGCACCCCGGGAACAACGTGGCGGTTAAGAGCATGGTGCGAATCCAGTTCTTGCCTTCGTTTCGGGCGTTAAATCCACCGGCAACGTAGCCAGAGATGAACGATGTCAACGCGTAGCACACGATAAAAGATGTGGTAATGGCGCCCCGTTGTTCGAAGAGCAAACCGGCGATGGTGACGCCGATGACCATAACCGACAAGAGCGCGAGTTGCGTCCCGGTGCCAATCAAAGCGGCTAAAACCGGCAACATTTTCGGCGGGCGAAAGACATCGCCGTGGACCAACTTCCATCCAGACTCTTCGTTGACGTCTCGTTCCATGGAATCCAAATCGTCCTCCTCTCTCGCGTATTTCGCGTAATCGTTTCGCAACGTTCGCATTAAAATCATCGATACCAAACCAGCCAAGAAGATGACCATCATGAACGAGTTGAAGATGGAAAACCAGTGGATTTGGTGTTCGAAAAAGTTGTAATCCAAATAGCGTTCGAAACGCTGCGTGAACTTCGTCGTCGTCGGTTCCCAGTTGACAGAGTAGGTGAAGTCGAGCTTTTCTCCCGCTTTCAACGCTTTCGGTCGTTCGGCGGTCAAATTGACTTGAATGATTCGATCTTCGTTGTACCCGATATCAAACGATCTGTGCGTGTACACGTACACTTTCGCGTCGCCGCCGGCATCGCTACCGCTACTGCTGCCTTTCTTCTTATTACTGCTACTGTTATCCTCAAAAACCTCTTCTTCATCGTCATCATCGCTCGCGTTCGGATCGACGTACTCGCCGACGAATCCCCAAATCGGCAACTCGTCCATGTAAAACTCGTACCAATAATGATTCCTAATCGCGTTTGAGAATTTCTCCACCTCTTTCTCCGTCAACTTCCCGGTCGAACACATCGCTCTCTTCGGTAAATCTTGCCTAAACTTAAACTCCACGTTCGATAAAATCAACTCGTTCCCTTCCAAAATCTCCCCGAGACCGCCCCACTTGTGCACCGGCTTCTTCGACGCGCCGTCCTTCGGCTCCACTTTACAAAACGGCAGCTCGTAATAGTTGTACGTCTCTTGCGGGTTGTTGTACGGGCCGACTTTGTTCACCCAGAGTTTGATCGGATCACCGGAGGAGTACTGTATAGCGTGAAATGAAAAAGAAAGAAAGAGAGAGTGAAGTGAAAAGAAGAGAAAACCACCGGTCAGCGTTTGTTTGTGTGCGCGTATATTTCTTCTCGACCACCCGTGTTCTTCGCGCGCGATAGCGAGAGAAGGAGAGCACAACAGAAAAGCTCTCCGTCGAAGGCTTTGAGATCAAATTTTTCCAGGAGAGAGCCATTCCTCTCCTTCAACACGACAGCAGCAACGACGAATACGCTTCATGGAGCTTCCAAAAGAGAGAGAGAGAGAGAGAACAAAAAAGAAACGAGGCATTTTGCTCGAGAGGAGCACTCATCGCGAGATGCGCCGCTCGCTCTTTCTTTTGTCCCTTCACACATCTTTCCATTTGAATCTTCTTTTGGGGGGAAAACAAGCGGAGGACAAACGATTAGTCTTATTTTACCTTGTGGTCGTACTCGTCGCCGAGGACGGGCGAAAAGCAGAAGAGCGAGAAGAGGAATAATAAAGACGCCAGCCACGACGAAAGGATGATTTTGTTCTTCATCTTCGTTGCGTGTTTTTTATGTGTGCGTTTCGCGAGCGCGTGTGCACAACAACTGAAGAACGGATCTCTTTCGTCCAAAATCACTCGATGAAGTCTTTAGGGTTTCATCAAATGGGTTAAACCCTAAACAGTCGTTGACGGCAAAAGCGGTTAGTTAGGTAAAATCTTAAGAAAAAGAGGAAGAAGAGGGCGATCATCGCTCGCGCGAAGAGAAAAGCATAAGCACAGAGCGCGCGAACGTTCGTTTACTTCTTCTCTCCGTCCTTTTCTTTTGTGTCGAGAAAGCCGCCGCGGTGTGGGTTTTCGCGCGAAACTCTGTATATGTATATACACATATGAATCAAAGTTAGGGAAAGAATGTCTCGGCGCATCATCGCTCGCGCAACCTGCGCTGCGCTCCTCGCTCGAAGAACGACGACGACATTCGTGCACTTCTCCTCCCGCCGCGATGGCGTTGATTTTTCTCTCTTTACAACAAATCGCCGCCGCTTTCTCCTCCCAGTGAAACCGCCGCGATTATGCTTTTCCTGTGATTATGATGAAACGCGATTCTATTCCACGAAACGAATGCTCGAGAGTTTACTCGAAGAAGCGCTCGTCGCGACATCATCGTCAACATCGGAGAATGACGACGATGAAACAACGACGCGGAGAAGAAGAAGAAGTTCCTCTTCTTTTTCATCTTCTGAGAGTGGTGGTGGTGGCAAAGAAGAAGATAACCAAAAAATCGTGGATCGAACGCGGGTTCGCGCCGTCGCGGGTAAAGGCGGGAAAGGGTGCGCTTCGTTTCGGAGGGACGGCGGGTCGCGCGGGCGGAGAGGCGCGGACGGCGGGAACGGCGGAGACGGCGGCGACGTCGTGTTGAAAGCGATCGGGAAGAACGGCGGGCCGAGGAGTTTAGGTCACGTGGGGAACTTGATGAGAGCGGGAAACGGAGGGAACGGAGGTAAAGAGAGGATGCAAGGGAAGCGAGGGAAGACGAAGGTGGTGGAAGTGCCGGTTGGGACCGTGGTTTGGGAAGAAGAGGAGAGGGGAGATTTTTCTGAGGAGGAGGACGAGAACATCGAAGTGACGAGGAATATGATGGCGAATTGGGGATCCTCCGAGCCGGTGTACGACGACGACGACGACGATGATTATGATGACGATGATTATACTGACGACGACAGCGACGACGAAGAAGAAGAATTAGGGCACATCAAAACCGCTCACTTACGACCGAGAGGGTATAAATACGGCGTGTGGCGAGTGCTCGCAGATTTATCCGAACACGAAGACGAGTTTACTCTCGCGAAAGGCGGCAAAGGTGGGAAAGGGAACGCGAGTTTTCCAGTCGGAAAAACAGCCGGAGAATACGAACCTGGTGAACCAGGGACAGAAAGAAGAGTGGTTTTAGAGTTGAAAACAGTCGCAGACGTCGGGTTCATCGGGTTTCCGAACGCCGGGAAATCCACGATGTTAACGGCGCTGACCAACGCAAAGCCGAAAATCGCGCCGTACGCGTTCACGACGTTAACCCCGCAATTCGGCGTTCGAGAGGTTGATTTAGATAGAGACATGGAAACGAAAGTGAGCTTGACGTTTGCCGATGTGCCCGGTTTACTTCCCGGCGCGCACAGGAACAGAGGTCTAGGGCACGATTTTTTGCGACACGTGGAGAGGTGTCGGGTGCACGCCTACATCGTCGACGCTACCGGTGGTGGTAGTGGTGGTGGTGGAAAGAGTAGCGCGGCAAGTGCTAGTGCGAAGATTGTTCCAGACGGAGAAGATGAAAACGGTAGTCTGCCCGAAAATAGCAAAGAGACGAATAAATCGCCGCACGAAGCATTGATAGATTTAGTCAACGAGTTGGAAACGTACAAACCAGACATAACAAAAACGACGCCGGCGATTGTGGTGGTTAATAAAATGGACCTATTTTTGAACGATAGCGATAATAGTGAATCAGAAAAGGCGGTTAAGAAGAAGATATCTGCATCGATTACGAAAGCGATCGGATCGTTGGGAAAAGATGCGTCTTCGTGGGAAATCGTCTTCGCTTCCGGAAAGACTGGAGAAAACGTAGACGAGGTGTTGGAGGCGGCTTCCAGAGCGTGGAAGCGAATGCATAGTAGCGGCACGAGTAGTATCATTAGCAATATTGATGATGATGGTGGTGGTGGTGGTGAGGACAATGGAAACGCCGATTCTAGCCTATGGTCGGATCCGAATAGATTTTAAATTAAATATTAGAATGGCTACCACCTTCACGCGTCAATACCTAATTCGTCTTCTTCTTAAAAATCATCTTCGTTTTCCTTTTCCTCGCTTCTTTCTCATCGCTACTGCTACGCATCCTAAACTGCCAGACTGTCAATCCGCCAACCATTGCTACGCCAACCGCTAACCAACATCGAACGACTGCTTTTGGCCACTTCGCCGTGAACAAGCCGTCTCCGTGTTTTAGAATCACGAGAAACTCCATCGCCATCGCGGCAATCGCCAACCACGCGTTCGCGCCTAATTGAGCCTTCCAAATCCCACGCTCGTCCGTTATGAACACGTAATACTCTCTGATGGCGATATTTGCCTGCGCAAACCATAAAGTTAAACGCAAAGTGTTCAGAATGTGCGGTGGAGGTATGGCATAAATGAACTTCAAGAAGAACGCGTTCAGTTCAAACGATAAACACATACCGATGAGGAACACGCACTGTATGAACCGACCGGGAGTTTTAAATGGCTGCCACTCGTAACGGTACCAGTTGTGTCCTTTCTCCGGTAAAATGTAATTTTCGATTGATTTCCGAGCGACTCGAACAAAATTTGAGGACGGACGTCGACTGTGATGCCGGTCATTCTTTCCACCGCTCTCCTTTTCTTTCGTGCGCTTGGAAAGCGCCGACGATGACTTTTTACTCTTTTCGTGTTCTTCTGTATCGTCGATGTCGTCTTCCTCCTCCTCTTCGCTGCTGTTCTCCTCGCGATTCTCTGCCGCTATCTCTCCATTCATAAACCCATTATCTTCTTCACTACTTTCTTCTCTACTGCTACCGCTATGACTACCCCTACCGTTGCTCGTCGCGAAATACTTCGTCGCTCGCATCCCGACCCACATCCCGCCAAAGTTACAAATCAACACGTCGAGCACCCACGAATCCCACCAGCACTCGTTAAAATTCTTCAACCAATGCCTAAACGTCACCTCCATCAGCTCGAACAAAATCGAATACGCCCACAACAAACGCCAATCGCGAATGGCCAACGCCTTGCCGAACCACCCGAGGACGTGCGCGAGGAAAAATTCATCCAAGACGGTATTCTTCACGTTTTGCATCCGCGACGACGCGCTCGACTCCGGAGTAAAAACTCTGCAATCCGTCGCGTACGTCCGCTCTTCGTACAAACCACCATTCGTGCCTTCTTCGGTCGACGAAATCTGTAAGTTTGGCGCTAAATACTCAAACACGTTCGCTCGCGCCGACTCTTTCGTCTCTTGAAACACCAGAAACACCAGAAACAAAAGGTACAAAACAAAACTCCCGTGCGCGACCCTCCAAACGCCCGGATGTGGCCGAGACATGTGCGTGTCCGGTCCTTGGAGGAAAGAGTAGACCAGGTACGAGAGCGTGGCGAACAACAGGCCTCTTTTCGTCGGATCATCGATCGGTAACATCGCTCCTTTTCCTCCGAGTAGGAGTAGGGGAATGCTTCTTTGACCGTCGTCGTCGTAATAATCGAGCGTGGCTTGCTGCGCTAAGAACATCACGAAGAGGAAAAGAAACGTGAGCGATTTGCGGCTCTTCAGGAGGAGAGGAGGAGGAGGAGGAGGAGGAGCGCTTCTCGACATCTCTCTTTCTCTCTCTCTCTCTCTCGTTCGCTCGTTCGCCGCGCGCGCTTTTTGATGCCTTTTTTTCCCCGCTAAAAATATCCTCTTTATTGTTTTAGGGTTTCACTACTATTTAGGGTTTAGGGTTTAGGGTTCACTACTATTCTTTGTGGGTTCGTTGGGGAAAAAATCGACTTCAGACCGCGCGTTGCAAACATTCACACGCGCGCGCTTAAAGGGACCCGGAAAAGATGATGCGCGAGAAAAGCGACGACAGCAGCAGCGGCGGCGGCGGCGGCGGCGGCGGCAACAGCAGCAGCAGCAGCAGTACCGGGTTAACAACAACCGCTCTCGCGTTTCTCTCCTTGGGAACCATCTCCGCCTCCCTGTTGCTCTCCTCCTCCTCTTCTTCTTCTTCTTCTTCATCTTCTTCATCTTCTTCTCTGGCGAAAGGGATATTGATCGGGTCGACGAGCACGCTGACGCTGTTGGCCTCGAGCGCGTATTTCGCGTTTCGGGTTCTTCTCACGTCTTCATCGTCGTCGAGGAGGAGTGCGAACGCGTCTTCGGCGAGAGTTTTGGAAGGTGAATTTGCAGAGAAGGAGAGTTTAGTTGGAATGAATGTGAAGAAAGAAGAGATGCGGGGATGGTTGATTTTCAGCAAAGGATCGACCGCTCGTCAAACGAAAGGGCAATACTCTACGAAGGTGAAAGGAGCGACGTCGGAACGGTATTACGCGACGCTGGATGTGAAAGCGGCGAGGATAAAGTTGGAAGTTACGCGGGGCGGCGGCGAGACGGTTTCGGGGAGCGCGGGAAACGCCGCTTCGGCGTCCGGAGATGTCGTCGACGCGAGGAGAGAGGAAAAATTTATCGATTTGAAACAGTGCGAGGTTTACTTGGTGGAGTATCCGGAAGGGAACAAGACGGAGTTGATGTGGAACCATAAGAGGGCGATTGTGCTCGCGAGGAGGAGCGATTCTTCTTCTTCGCTTTACGAAGGCGAGAAAGTGGTTTGGTTGTACGCGTTGAGCGGGCCGAGCAAAGAGGCTTGGTTCTACGCGCTGTGGAGGGCGCTGGATATGGATTCTATGAGAAGAAGTTTAACGACGACGACGACGACACGTGTTGATGATAGTAAACAGAAGTTCCCGGAAGAGGCGAAATCGAGAATCGCGCAGTACTTGCTCGAAAACGCTCGATTCGAGAAGAAGATTAGCAGAAGTAATAGCAATAGCAGCGAACAACAAGAACGGGAGCCAAAAGACGAGAAAACCAAGGCGCAACAAAAACAAGACGCGTTCTTCGAGCACATCTTCGACGATAAACGGTGCGGGCAAACCGTAGATATCATCTCCTCTCGCATCTTTTTCGATTTAGTGCGTTCGATTAGTTTTAAGAACGTTCTGTCCAATTTATTGGAGAAGAAGTTGAACGAACTTCCCGGTTTACCAAAATACGTCGGTAAGTTTGACGTGGAAAAGTTATCGCTAGGAGAAGCGACGCCGAAGTGCAACATGTTGCGACCGGTGGATGGGAGTGAAGGTTCAAACGCACCTTGGGACGGCGGATCGTTGCCGGGTCGAGGCGTGTGCGCTGCGGTGGAAGCGGATTTGAGTTACGTCGGCTTGATTGAAGTGACGATTCGAACGAGAGTAGATTTAGCGCAGTACGCGAAGGAGATTGGGAATCGAGTAGAAGGCGGAGAAGCGGCGCAGATGGGAGCGGAGGAAAACTACGAGGATGCTGCGATGGACGACAATCCCACATCCAAAAGCGGCTCGAGAACGCCAACGCCGCCGCTTTCGCCCACCAATTCTGGAAAACTCGATACGACGAAGAAACGACCACCACTCAACAAAACAAAAGAAGAGGTCACTCAAAACGTGCTCAAAGAGATGAAAAAAGTCGTCGAAAACGTCAACGACCGCGTTTTGCAAAAGTTCCCGCTGAAGATGACTTTGAGAGTGTCCAGCTGTTCCGGCACGTTTCGATTTTGGATCCCTCCGCCTCCGAACGAACGCTTATGGTGGGGGTTGAAAGGTCGCCCACGGGTTGATATCTTTTGCGAGCCGGCTATTGGAGAGAATAAAATCGCGCACGAGTTCATCGCGAAGAAAGTCTCGCATTTGTTGTCCAGCAAATTAGTCTCGGACATTTGCGACGAGTTGGTGTTGCCGAACTGCGCGAGCGATCCGATGAAAGAGTTGATACGGTTCGAGCACTTCGTGCCAGAAATTACGTTGGAAGACGCGATACTGTTGAGTGAAGGCAACACTGGTGCATTTGTTACGACATCGACGGCATCGACATCGGATGACGTCTCCTCGACGACGTATTTACGAGGCGAAAAGAAAGCAGACGAACACATCGCACTTTCAAAGTCGGACTCGGAAAACGCGTTCAGCGCGCAACTGTTACCTGATGCGCCGAAAGAGCAACAACAGGCGCAAGAGAAACAAGAAAAACAGCTACGCAAAAGTATCTCCTTGAAGCGAGAAAACAGCACGAAGAAGCAGGAAGAAAAGAACGCCTTGGACGCGACGGCGGAGTGGTTGCTCTCAGATTCGCACTTCGACTCGCCGCCCGCCTCGACGGTGAAAGCGTCCTCTTCCTCCTCTTCGCAGCCGCTCTCCCCGAAATCACCCGGTACCAACATGGTTGGTTTTGGAAACAACCGCGAAGACGTCCTCCGCGCCAAAGGGTCCTTTACTTCCTCCGCTACGACCAGTCCCGATCAGCCCCAAAACAACCTCTTCGCGTCTCTCTCGCGTTCGATCAAACAAAAAGCGGATGAAAATTTATCCAAAATGAAATCGGATTGGCAAGAGGTACAAAAAGGACTCCAAAACGGCGGCGTGGAAGGTGCGGTGCAAAACATCAAGCAAATAGCGTTGAAACGAGCGAAAGAAACCGCGTCAAATGCCTCTTCTTCGTCGCGGCGCCCGCAGCCGGAGCAGCGATAGAGCGTCGTCGCGCGTTCGAAAGAAAAAAAATAGTAATAAAATGAGACAAGCACCGCATAAAGTAGTAGGCACGCGCTTACCATCATTCGTTGTAACTTAAAAGGAAATATACGAATATATGCGAATACAGCATCCAGCTACGTGGGATCTGACGAGGCGCGCGCGAGAGTGGTTGCGCGAGACTCGACGAATGCTCGTTTTGATGACATTTTCTGTTTTTTCTCCCACATCAAAGTTAAAAATTTGAAATTCTTCTCGCGACAAAAATCCATCCAAAGCACGTCGTTTACCATCACCATCGATACGAGCGAGGACGCGAAACAACAAAAGCTTTGCCGACCGACGACGACGGCGAGAGGAGGAGGAGCGGGAGGAAGAAGAAGACAAACAAAACGACCGCACGCCGTCGAGTGTCCTTGCTGCGTCAGGTTTACGTCCTTCGCGGAATCGTTAGCGAGCGCCATCAGGAAGAAAAATCTCGGGAAATTTTCAAATATGGTGGTGGCAAGAGATAATGAATCAAAGGCGATGGATATCGACGAGACGATGGACGCGAGCCAACTCCAGGAAAAGCTGCTCGAGGACGAAGCGTCGTGCGTTCAGCGCTGGATGTCGTTCGAAAACGAGAAAAAGAACGAGTTGTTGAACAAAGAGATCGAGCTGTATCGAAAGATGATTCAAAACGAGCTCACCAAAGGAGGAGGACAGAAATCTTCCAGCGCGAGCGCGTTTTTACAGCTGCAGTTGGAGACGACGAACACCGCGCAAATGGAAAACGACGGCAACGCGGATGGTACCGCGAACAACTCAGAGGACGGCGACGGTGCCGGGACGATGAATGCTGGCGAAGAGGACGAAGCGGAGACGTACGACGTGGACTTGATTGACCCGAAGGAGTGGATGGTGCCGCCGCAGTGCATCCCCGTGCACGCGAACGTGACCACGTTCGATTGGAAACCTATGTACGAACACACGAAGTTTGACGTTATAATGATGGATCCGCCCTGGCAGTTAGCCACGGCGAATCCAACCAGAGGCGTTTCGCTCGGGTACTCGCAACTGACCGACGCGCACATCGCGGACCTTCCAATTCCACAGTTGCAAGAGAACGGTTTCTTGTTCGTTTGGGTGATTAACGCCAAGTATCAGTGGTGCTTAAATCAGTTTAAGAAATGGGGCTACGAGTTTGTGGATGAAATCGCGTGGGTGAAAGTGACCAACTCGAGAAGATTGGCCAAATCGCACGGGTTTTACTTGCAACATGCGAAGGAGGTGTGTTTGGTGGCCAGGAGAGGAAAAGATCCACCCGGGACGACTTTGAACGGGAGGACGGCCTCGGACGTAATTTTTGCGGCCAGAAGAGGCCAATCGCAAAAGCCGACGGAGATTTACGAGTTGATCGAACAGTTGGTGCCGAACGGGAAATATCTGGAGATTTTCGCGAGAAAAAATAACTTGAGAGATTACTGGGTGAGCGTTGGGAACGAAGTTACCGGGACCGGATTGCCTCCAGAGGACGTGAAGGCGTTCGCGGAAGTTGGCGCGGTCCCGGCTGCAAAGTATGGCGCAGCTGCGCAAAAGTAAATGCATGTTTTAGTGTTGATGCGATACTACCTAATTTACACTTTTATTCGCAGCTACTGCGTGTGTCCGAGCGCGGCGCTCGACAGACTATGAAAAATCTAAAGTTACTATCGCTACATTTTTTAAAACTACTTATCACTGAGAAACGTCTCCTCGAGCTCGTCGCAAAACGAAACGTCAAACGCGTACCATTCTCTCCACACTTTACACACGCGCAAAACTCTCGTCATAAACGGCGGTTTCGCGATGACGCCGCAGTGTTTCAAACTTTCGCCTAAAGCTTTAAACACCTCTGGTAGAGCACGTTTAATAACCATTCTGTAGCTACTCGCGTGTTTCACCGGCGCCGAAGCGTTGTGAAGGACGTCAGAGAAGGCGTAGAGGAGAGAAACTTGCGCCTCGAGTTTATGGGACTGTTTTTGTGCCTCCATTTCTTCCTTCAGTTTCGCGATGATTTCCTCGGCACAAATAGCGTGATCGATTGCAAACGTCGTCAATTCGCGCACACGATCGCGTTCGAGCGTTAAGAGCGTCAAGAGCTCTTTGAGTCGTTTTTGGTCCGCCTCGGAAAGCGCTTTTTGTGCTTCCCCGCGATCTACATTGTAATCGACGAGAGAGGAGGAAGCGCCAACACCAGCACCGTTGGATATCGGCCACTGCGCATATGACGACATCAAATCTTTCCCATTACTATTGCTATCATCTTTTGGCGCCATTTTGATCCCCTCAACTGGCGGCATCCAAATCTTTCCATTCGGTGCAAACATGCGAAACGGTTCCGTTCGAAATCGCGTCAATGAATCGCCGTTAGCTAACGAGAATACTCTCCACAAATAATACACCGTCTCTTCGTTCTCTTCAATCGTATCAAACAGGAACGCAAAGTCGGGATCTTCTTTCTTCTTCGCTTTGATTCTGTGCTCGATGGCCTTCCCGTCTTCGGCGACAAAGGTCGCCGTAACATCGATGCGTCTCATTTGCGCGTAATCTTTTGGGAAACGGACGTTAACGATGCCTTCTTTTTCTTGTTCTTCTTCTGGATTATCGGCGCTAACGTTTGAGGGCACTGCTGCCGTTAAATGTTCTTGCACTTCACCACGCGTGTGAATGTTCTCGTCCAAATACAGCACTCTTCGCGACTCGTCGTAGACATCATCGTTCTCTTCGCCTTCGCGTTCGTCATCATAGTTGTCGTTCGCGAAGGCCCTCCTCTTTTCCATAACAGCTAACGGTGCCGGCGGCCATACCTTTTCCAAAACCACCACCGCGCCGCCTAAATTCGCTTCCAACTGCACTCCGTAGAACAAAAACTGACCACTATTTATTTTCTCGATCGCATTCTCCGCGCTAGATTTGGTCAAATACGCCAAAAATGCCATCGACGACGATCCATTGTTGTTGCTGCTGCTGCCTCCACCGCCGCTCTTCTTGATCGACAACGACGCAATCGGGCCAAACGCCGAGAACGATTCCAATATTTTCCTCTCAAACAATTGTCGAGTCCGTACCGATTCCTTTGGAAATAACGACTCGAAATCCTCTCGAGATGGGAGATTCTTCACGATCACGTTCGATGACAACGCGTGCTTTTGATTCCGATGATCGTTCGCTCTCGCGCGCTTCTCGCCGAGTTTCTTTTCTTCGTCTCGAGAAACGCAAAAAGCTTCACCATCACCTAAAAATGTTCTCTTTCGCTTCGCAACTTCGTCGTCGCCTCCGTTCGCCTCGTCGTTCATCGCATCATTCTCCACCTTCGCGTCGTCGTTTCTCTTTTTCTCTTTCGGAATGAACGACGGCATGTACGTGCCGGTGCGGACTCTTTTGTCTCCGATTACTAATTTAGGTAACGGTTCGTCGTCCCGAGTGTCGTCGCTCTTCCGCTTGTCACCATCTTCTTCTTCTTCGTCGCGATCGTCGTCGTCGTCGTCGAACGCCGCGAGAGTTTTTATCTTCTTCTTTCTCTGCTTGTTTGTCGGGACCATGACGATGGTATTTTTGTTTCGCGCGAAGCGCGCGCGCGTGCCCGAGGTGAGAAACAAAATGGAGAGACGAAGTCGGTTCGTTTTATTGAGCTTTTGCTCGGCGAAATGAATGCGTTAAGATTATTACAAGACGCTTTTATATCTATCGCGCTCCCTCTATCTCTCTATCTCTTACTCTTTCGTTTTCGTTTTCGTCGTCGTCTTTCGCTGCTACTGCTACTGCTACTACTACTGCTGCTACTCTCGTCGCTCGAGGACGAGGAATCTGAATCGGACGAAGAATCGGAAGAGTCGGATGACGAAGAAGAAGAAGAAGAAGAAGAAGAAGAAGAAGCGTTCGCTCTTCTCTCTCTCTCCTTTTCTTGCTCCTTCTTCAAGTGTTCTCGCATGCCGTCGGTCAACCCGCCTAACCCAATGCTCGTAAAAAAGTTGATGGAAAAGCGGACGTTTTTCAGAGGCGCTTTCGGCATGACGCCGGTGAAATACGGCTGCATGTCTTCTTCGGACATCTTCTCGTTTAACTTTTTCAAACCCAGCTGTTCGCTCAACTCTTGAAATAGAATTTTGATGAAAATTCTGGACGCCGACGTCGTCGTTTCTTCCGAGAGTTGGATGTACGCCAAACACGTCCACGACATGGCGTCGGTGGCTAACAAGTGCGCGAAAAATTTGGCCACGTTTCGTAACTTGTTCGTTTCTAGTCGATGGATGGTGCTGAATTGCTTCATGAATACATCGTCGAAAATACTCGCATACTCTTTGGAGATGAAACAAAATCGTTGCGCCAATAAGCCGTAGTATCGCACAAACGTTCTCTCTTGCGAGCAACATTCGACGAGCATAGTCGCGACTTCAATTTCTTGCCCCGGCTGCAGTTGGATTTGCATCAATTTGTGACCCGCTTCTTCAAAATCTAAGGACGACATTATGGTGAGGTAGATGGTTCGGCGTAGGTTAACCAGGTTGGTTTCTGTGGCGTCGGTGATGTTTTGCGTGGTCGTTGGCGCAGCGCGTGTTGGTTCGTCGTCGTCATCGTCCGAGCTTTCGTCGCTCCCGCTTTCGTCCGAACCAGATTCGTCCGACGACGAACTCTCCTCTCCTAAAATTTCCTTCTTGATCTCCGAATACTTCTTCTCGTTCTCTTCGTAGTTCGGATCAAATTTGAACACGTCCAAGCTCGCGTTCGCTTCTAGTTCGTCGTCTAACGAGATTTCATGGACGATTTGATCGTCCTCGTCGACGAGATCGAGCTCTTCCGGGACTCCTTTTTTACCTTCAAAGCCACTCTTACGAAAGGCAAACAAACCTTCAATCATAAACTGCGTTCGTTTATCGATTTCACCTTCGTGCAAAATGCCCCGAAACCGTTCAAAAATACCGTGCGAGCCTTGCGGAGATAAATCTTGGAGCGCATATCCGCACTCTTTGATGAACTCGATGGCGACTTCGACCGAGTCGTCCGTCGGGTGAGTGAGAAGTAAAGTGCACAACTCGAGCGCGAGGAGCTCGTGCACAACCTATTGTAATTATTTGGAGAGAAAGATAAATGCGTGAGTATTTTGAATTCTTCCGTCGTCCTCAGAAAACAAAGACAGAGAGTGAGAGAGAGAAAGAGACAGAGTCAGAGCGCGCGACGCGAGCGCGCGCGTGCTTCTTGAAAAACAACGTTCACCAAAAGGCATCAGGGTTAAAAAGCTCGTTTGATTCTCTACTCGTCACGGAAGTTGGAACTACCAGCCTCGGAGTTGGATTTTGTGTATGATCTTATTCATCGTTTGCCTTTCGATAAAACGCGTCGTTCAAAATGCCCACGCCCAAGCGCGCGCGTTCGTATAAAACGCGAACAAAAAAACGAATCGAAGAAGCCCGCGACGCGACGAGAACGAAAAAAGAAAGAAAGATCCACAAACACGCACCTGCTGATTCACTAAACTGGCCAAAAACTTCGTCGCCGCCACGCACACGCTCTTATCGTTCCTCTTAAACGCCCTCCGAAACTGCAACACGACTCGTTTCACCACCAACTCCCCGAGCTCCGGAAACTTCGTATTCGTCACCGCCACCAGCGCCGCAAACACCGGACTAAACTGCGGGCTCGCCATTTGCGATTTCATCACCGATCTCGCGAACAAACCTTTCCCGCGCACTAAATTCTCCGCGAACAGCTCTGGCACGATGTTTTTCACGTTCGAGCTGTTGATTTTATTCACCAGTCCGTTGATGGACTTTTTCAGCGCTTCCCACGTGATTCGCTGGTACTCTGGACTGGATTTGTCTCGAATCTCTCGCATCATTTGCGCGAGCTTAAACGGAGGCACGTACGCCCCGCCCGCGCGCCCGTTGCTTTTAGACGACGACAACGCGTTATTCCTCGCGTTTCCCTTCTCGTTTCGGTCGTCTTTATCGACACCGCGCGGTGGTATTTCGCCTTCATCGATCGTCGTTGTTTCTTCTTCTTTCGATCTCTTCTTTAACTTCTTCTTCTCTTCTTCCTCGGCGGCGGAATCGGACGCGCTGCGTTTCTTCCTTTTCTCTTCATCGTCGGCGCGCCGCGGAGAAGAAGAAGGTCGTCGCGCCGCCATTTTTATTATCACTCACTCTCTCTCTGTTCTCGCGTTCCCTTTTCTTGTTGTCGCAGGGGAGTCCCTCTTTTGCTTTCCGGGGAAAAGAATGACGAAATGTTTTGGAAAGCGCCTCACAACGAAAAGTGAGAAGAGATGTTATCGTCGTCTTCGTCATCATCATCGGCGACGCTGCTGCTGCGGATCGATTCGTCGCGCCTCGCCTCTTGCTCTTCTTCTTCTTCTTTTTCTTCTTCTTCTCGCAGTCGCCGCCTGGGGAGAAAATACCACCAGCAGCGAAGCGTCGTCGTCGTCGGTGCTTCTTCTTCTTCTTCTCCTTCTTCGTCGTCGTCTTCCAGGTTCAATCCGGGCGCCATCTTCAACGAAATCTTCTGCGACGACGAAACGTTTTCCAAGAGCAGAAGCCGCGCAATCGCGAAGAGAGTTACCGAAGTGAACCCAGAGACGTATAAGCATCCGGAGGATTCGTTTTACGGCGAGATTGATGTGAATTCTATGCTCGAGTTGATTGATTTAGGGACCGATGGTGGGAAGAGGAAGAGTAGTGTTGAAGGCGTCGAGGGCGAGGGAGGCGGGTTGAGGTACGCGGACTTGGGATGCGGCGTCGGGAAGCAAGTGGCGGTAGGTGAATTTTGAACCCTTTCGTGGCGTTGATTTTTCGCGTTCGATTTCTTTTATTCGCGTTCTTCTTGTCTTGTTTTGTGATTGCGCGCTGACCTTTTCCGTTCTCGCGTGTAGGCTGCGGCGTTGTCGGGGAAGTTTAGCAAAGCCGTTGGCGTGGAGATTTGTCCGGATTTAGCCGCGAAAGCGATCGAAGGTATCGGGAGGTTGCGAGAGGAGCTCGAGAAATATAGCAGCGGCGTCGCTAGGTGTGAAATATCCGTCTCTCAGGGCGACATGTTCGACCAAGACCTCTCTCAGTTTGATTTCATTTTCGTGCACGCGACGACGTTGCACGACACGACGTTGGGGATGCTGAAGGCGAAACTGTCGAGAGAGATGAACGTTGGCGCGAGATTGGCGATCGTGAGTAAATTGTGCGACGATATCGAAAATTTTGAACCCTTGAGATCGATTCCGGGAGGAATCGGATGGAAACCTATCTTGCAAGTGGACGAGAAATGGCAGCTCGATTGTTACCTCTACGAGAAGACGAAAGAACTCGATTGAGCGGTGAGATGTAATTTGAACAAATGATGCTATGCGCATTACTATCTGCTACTGCTACTCGTGCTACTCGTGCTACTGCTGCTGCTACTGCTCGACGACGAATTTGACGACGATGTCGACGATTTCCTCCTGCTCTTCTTCTTCCGGTGTTTGCTTTTTTTCTCCTTCTTCTTCCTCTTGCGCTTCTTTTTCTCCTTGCGATGTTTCTCCTTTTCTTTTCGAACCATCTCGGCTTCGATTTCCGCCTCTAAAAACTCCGTCATTTCCTTGTCTTCTTCGAGCGCGTTCTTTCGAGCATTCGCGATGATGCCATTTACAGCGCCACTTTTGTCGATACCGTTGTTCGTAATCTCGATGCGATCCATGTCCTTCTCTCTTTGCTCCAACCTCGCTCTGTCCGCCGGCAACACGCCGGACGACGAAACTCTCGTCGTCGCCGAAATTTTCCTCTTCGCTGGAACCACGACTGGAACTTGCTGGTTTCGAAGTTTTTCTCTCAATTCTTTCAATTCCTCCTCCACCTTTTCTAAATATTTCTTCGCGTCTTCGTGCCCTTCTTCCATTTCCAACGCCAACTTGAAATCCCTCCTCGCGTCTTCCAAACACTCCACTCGCCTGGACACCGTCATCTTCTCCAAATCCATTTTTTTGGCTAAAACCGCGCCTCTCGCGACGTACGCATCCACGTGTTTCGGGTCCAACTCAATCGCTCGATCGAACGCTTTCAAAGCGATCATATAATGGCCTCTCTTCGCTTCCTTCACGCCCGACTTCGTCGCCTCGCGCGCCCACCCCCATTTCACGTTCCCTCGGATTTCCGCTAACGTTAACGTCGAATTACTTTTACTGCTATTCTTCCCGTTTGTATCTTTATCTCTTTTCATCCGTTTTCTATCTCTCAAAACGACTGGCAACCCAAAATGTCTCAAACAATCTCTCGTCGCGTGCGCCGCGTTGAACTCCAAATTCGTTCTTTCCAGAGCGGTTAAAAATGGAATCGCGTTCGTTTTCTTTTCTTCTTCCGCCGCCGTCGCGCCCTTCCGTTTACGGCTCGGACTGTGCGGTGGAGAAGTAACGCGAGATGGGTAATGTATCGTCGGCGACGCGTTCGTGCGAACGCTTCCTCCTCCTTCTTCTTCTCGTTCGGAAAAGTGTATCCGCCACGGCGGGAGAAGTGAATTCGGCATCTCCCCTAAAAAAAACTTCAGAGAGATAAAAAGCGGCACACGATCCGCGACGGACGCGTGTGGAAAGAGAGTTTTTCGATTTTCTTCGAGTATATCCTCGTTCCCTGGTCTCTCTCTTTCTTTCTTTATTTCTTTTCGCGGGCGACTTTTATTATTATTGTTGTTGTTGTTGTTGTTGTTATGTTTGAAGCAAATTCGTGTGCGTTTAGTCTTTGTGAGGCAAATTGGGAGCAAAATGGAGCAGCGCGACGCGCGGGTATCGTCCGGTCGTCTCGTCGAACACACAAGTCTCTTCGTAAAAGGTTTCATTATTTCAATAAAACAAATAAATCTGGGGGAGGGTGTAAACATATATAAAATTACTCATCGCTCGTCTCGTCATCGCCGGCGGCTTCCTCTTCGGCTTCCGCTTCGGCTTCCGCTTCGGCTTCCGCTTCGGCTTCCTCCTCCTGTTCTTCGGCGACTTCCTCCTTGACTTCCTCCACCGCCTCTCGCATCTCTTGGCGTCGCTCTCGACGCTCTCGTCGCTCCTCGCGCGCCTCAGCTCTCTCCTCTCTCTCCTCCTCTAGAATTTCTCTCTCCTCTTCCTTCTCCTCGGCAATCTCCTGCTGTATTTCCTCCTCCGTCTCCTCCTCCGATTTTTCTTCCTCCCGCTCCTCCTCCTCTTCCGAAGACGACGCCGCGGACTCTTCCTCCTCCGCGGATGACGACGCCTCTTCGCCGTTGTAATCCTCCTCCTGCAACAGCTGTCTCAGCGGCGTGTCTCTCTCCCCTTTGTTATTCGGAGCGTACACGACTCGATCGAATCGCATCCCGCCCACGCGTCGTCCGCGCGGCGGCAACGGACGCCGCTCCTCGACGACTTCTTCTTCTTCGAGAAGGTGCCTCCTCGTTGGTCGCAAACCCTCCTCCTTTGCCTCCTCGGGGGACAACCCCGTAGCAGCGACGACAGAACCATTTTCCGACGACGACATCATCCTCCTCGCGCTCCCGCTGCTCACCCCGAGCACCGCGAGGATGGCCACCACGAAGATCAGCGTCGAAGCCGAACGTCGTCCTTTCGTCGCGAAGTTGCCGTCGTCCTTCGGGATAACATCATCGAGCAACGTCTCGTTTTCCTCCTCCTCCCTCGTCGCCTCGTCCAAAGGTGTCAAAGTTGCGCCGTACTGTTGTTTCATATCGCAGCACGTGTAAACAGAACAACAACAAAAACAGATCTCTCTTTTCGAGAATAAAACGGGGTTTAGATGCGTTTTACCTCTCGCGCGCGCGTTCTTTCTCGCTCTCTCTTCTCTCTCTTTCTGGCGAATTTCCCCAACAACGGAAACGTTTAGGGTTCTAAACCCTAAACCCTAAACCGAAGAGCGTTGTTCTCGAATTTTGGCGGCAGAGAGAGAGAGAGAGATCGACGCGCATTCTCCTCCTCGCCGGTTCGTAGTACACGAGCGTCGAGAGAGAGAGAGAGAGAGAGAGAGAGAGAGGCTCCGGGGCCATCTTCTCGTCGAAAGAATCTTCTTTTTAATAAAAGAGAGAAGAGAGAGAACACACACACACAGAGAGAAATCCGCGTTGTTTAAATAACAACATGGGCGTCCTCGAGGACGACGAAAAGAATGTTGGCGCAGCCGAACGAGCGGCTCGGTACCGGCAGTACGAATACAAAGCGAACGCGTCTTTGGTTTTACAGGCGGATAAGACGGAACGACGGATGCACGAACCGAGCGGGATGCCGGAGAGTTTATGGGGGAGGATTGATGCCAAGGCGTTCGGCGATCGAGCCGGCAACGACAAGAAGAAGGATGATTCGACGAAGAAAGGACGGAGCGAGGACGAGGAGGCTTTGAGAAGGACGAAGAAGAAGAAGAAGAAAACGATGGATTTGGAGTCAGATTTTGACGACGTTTTCGGTAATTCGAAGAGAAGAAAGAGAGACGCGGTTGGGGGGCAGTCGAGCAACGCGGCGGCGCGGCGAGACGTGCTCTCCGCGGAGACAAACTTTAACGTCGGATATAAGCCGAAGACGAGAGAAACGAAAGCGGCGTACGAGGTTTTGTTGAAATCGATGACGGAACAGTTCGGGGAGCAGCCGTCTGATGTTTTGCGAGGCGCCGCGGAGGAAGTGCTGGAGACGTTGAAAGATGATTCCATGAACGAGAAGAGACGAAAGGAAGAGGTGGAGAGTTTGGTTGGGGAGTTGTCGGAGGAGAAGTTTGCCAAGTTGGTCGCGGTTGGAAAGATGATTACGGATTTTACGCCCGTTGGCGGAGAGGAGGAGAATCCTGACGCAAACGGAGAGAATGAAGAGATGGACGACGACGCGGGGGTTGCTGTAGAGTTTGAAGAGAGCGACGAGGACGATTCAGACGATTCGGACGACGATGAAGGTGGTGGGAACAGAGCGGAGTTGAGAGAGTTGAGGTCGGAGTCAGACGAAGACGATTCGGACGAATCGGACGACGACGAAGGCGACGGAAAAGCGATGGAAGATTCTGACGCTTCCGACTCTGACGAACCGAAAAAACGCCACAAGAAACAACACGTGATAGTTCGCCCGTCAGAGATTGACGCGTATTATTTGCAGCGGCTCATTTCCAACGCTTTCTCCGGTTCGTCCACCGCGGCCTCGGAAGAAGAAAAAGAAAACGATCAGACGAAAATGTCCGAAATCGCCGAGAAGGCTTTGCAAGCGCTGGAGGCACCGGACGATCGATCGCGAGAGAACGAACTCGTTCGACTTCTCGAGTACGACAAATTCGATTTGGTGAAAACGTTGATGCAAAATAGAGACGCCATCGTGTGGTGCACGAAACTCGCCAGAGCGCAATCGGACACCGAGAAGAAAGACATTGAAAATTTAATGAGCAACGATTCTAAAGGCGCGGTAATCTTGTCCGAAATGAAAGCGACGAGGGCATCCGCGCGAGAGCGACAAGAAAACGTGGAGAACAAAATCCGCGAAGAAGCGAAAAAGTTACGATTAGACGCGCAAAAGAGAAGAGAAAAAGAGCTCGGCGCGAGCGCGCACCGGAAAGTCTTAGAACTGGACGCGCTGGCGTTTCATCAAGGGAGTCGCTTGATGGCCAACGCAAAGTGCGAACTTCCGGAAGGCTCGTTTCGAACGCAAAAGAAAGGATACGAGGAAGTGCACGTCCCTGCGATGAAAGCGCCGCCGTTTGCGGATAACGAAAAGTTACGACCAATCGAGGAAATTCCAGAGTGGGCCAGGCCGGCGTTTAAAGGCATGAAGAGTTTGAACAGAGTCCAATCGAGAGTGTACGAAACGGCCTTGCTATCGCCAGAAAACATGCTACTCTGCGCACCGACTGGGGCGGGGAAAACAAACGTTGCCGTACTCACCATATGCCACGAAATAGGAAAACATCGCGATCCAGACACCGGCGAGATTGATTTGACCAAGTTCAAAATAGTTTACGTCGCTCCGATGAAAGCGCTCGTCGCGGAAGTGGTTGGTAACTTGAGCGAACGATTGAAAGATTTTGGCGTAAACGTCCGCGAATTAACCGGTGACGTTTCCATGTCTAAAGCAGAAATTGAAGACACGCAAATCATTGTCAGTACTCCAGAAAAGTGGGATATTATCACGCGAAAGTCAGGCGACCGCGCATACACGCAATCTGTGTCGTTGTTGATAGTCGACGAGGTGCACTTGTTGCACGACGGTCGCGGCCCAGTCTTGGAATCCATCATTGCGCGTACGATTCGACAAGTCGAAGAGACTCGTAAACACGTGCGATTCGTTGGATTATCTGCCACGCTGCCAAACTACGACGACGTCGCCGCGTTCGCTCGCGTCGATCACGGAAAAGGGTTGTTCGTCTTTGATAACTCCTACAGACCGTGCCCGTTGCAATCGCAATTCGTCGGCATCACGGTGAAAAAACCGTTGCAGCGGTTTCAGTTGATGAACGAAATATGCTACGAAAAAGTCGACGAACAAGCTGGTCAAACGCAAGTGATGGTGTTCGTGCACTCGAGAAAGGAAACGTTCAAGACAGCGAAAGCTTTGCGGGACATGGCGATAGAAAACGAAACAATCGGGAAGTACGTTGGAAGCGACACGGCGACGGCGGAAATTTTACGACAAGAATCCGAAAACGTTAAATCGAACGAGTTGAAAGAGTTATTGAGATACGGTTTTGCCATCCATCACGCCGGAATGGTTCGAGCCGATAGAACGTTAGTCGAAGAGTTGTTTGCTGACGGGCACATTCAAGTGCTCGTATCGACGGCAACCTTAGCGTGGGGCGTAAACTTGCCCGCGCACACGGTCATCATCAAAGGGACGCAAGTGTACAATCCCGAAAAAGGCGGGTGGGACGAGTTATCTTTCCAGGACGTCATGCAAATGATGGGCAGAGCTGGTCGTCCTCAGTTCGACACGTTCGGAGAAGGGATCATCATCACTCAGCACACGGAACTGCAGTATTATTTATCTTTATTCAACCAACAGTTACCGATAGAAAGTCAATTCGTGGCGAAACTAGCGGATTCGCTCAACGCGGAGATTGTTTTAGGCTCCATAGCCTCAGTAGACGATGCCGTCAAATGGCTCGGATATACATACTTATTCGTTAGAATGCTGAGAAACCCAGTCTTGTATGGTGTGCCGCGATCGGCCGTGGAAGACGATCCGACGTTATCCAGTCGAAGAGCGGATTTAGTGCACTCGGCGGCGTTGTCGTTGGACAAAGCGGGATTGATACGATACGATAAAAGAGGCGGAGGTTTACAAGCTACGGATCTGGGTCGAATCGCCAGTCAATATTACGTCTCTCACGGCACAGTGAGAGCGTTCCACGAACACTTAAAACCGCAGATGGGTGACATTGAGCTGTGTCGCTTATTCTCGTTAGCCGAGGAGTTCAAATTCGTCTCGGTGCGTCAAGAGGAGAAAATTGAGTTGGCGACGTTAGCGGAAAGAGTACCGATTCCGGTGAAAGAATCGATAGAAGAGTCGACGGCAAAGATAAACATTTTGCTCCAAGCGTACATTTCAAACATGAGTTTAGAAGGCTTTTCGTTATCGGCGGATATGGTATATATTACTCAATCCGCGGGTAGATTGTTGCGATGCATCTTTGAAATCGTCTTGAAACGGGGTTGGGCGCAACTCTGCGAAAAATCGCTCAACTTGTGCAAAATGGCTGGAAAGAAAACTTGGTCGTCGCAAACGCCTTTGAGACAGTTTAAAGCGATCCCAAACGATATTTTGATGAAAATTGAACGCAAAGATGTCAGTTGGGAACAGTACTTTGAATTGACGTCGCAGGAAATTGGCGAGTTGATTCGATTTCCGAAAATGGGTAAAGCGATACACAAGTTCGTCCATCAGTTCCCTCGGATGGATATCCAAGCGCACGTGCAACCAATCACGCGTTCTACGTTGAAAGTGGACGTCATTTTGACCCCTGATTTTGTTTGGGACCAACGGTTTCACTCATTCGCGCAAGGCTTTTGGATCATGGTCGAAGACAACGACGGGGAGAAGATTTTGCACTCGGAATATTTCACTTTGAAGTACCAAAACAAAGATGAGGAACATTCGGTAAGTTTTACGGTGCCGTTGTTAGATCCGATTCCTCCTCAATATTTCATCCGAGTCACTTCGGACGCGTGGTTAGGCGGAGATACCGTCATCCCAGTCTCGTTTAAGCACTTGTTGTTGCCTGAAAAATTCGCCGCGCCGACGGAATTGTTGGATTTACAACCTATTCCCACTCGTGAGGCAAAGTTTGGGTTTCCGAAGATGTATTCAAAGCTTCCTCAAGGTGGTGGTTTCAGAATGTTGAACCCAATTCAAACGCAAACGTATCAAGCGTTGACGGACTCCGACGAAAGCGTGTACGTGTCCGCTCCAGCTGGCTCAGGAAAATCCGTCTGCGCCGAGTTGGCCATCTTGCGCGCGATGGAAACGCACGGTGTGGAAAATGCTAGATGTGTATATTGCGCACCCATCGACGACATCGCCGAAGCGCGATACGCGGATTGGAAAGAGAAGTTTGAAAACACAATGGGCATTCCGACGTGCTTATTAACCGGTGACGTGGCGACTGATTTGAAGTTGCTCGAACGCTCTCGAGTCATCGTCTCGAGCGCGAAGAATTGGGACATTTTATCGAGAAGATGGAAACAACGAAAGAACGTGCAAAAAATCAAACTGTTCATCGCGGACGCGCTCCATTTGATTGGCGGCGCGCACGGAGCAACGATTGAAGTCGCGTGCTCGAGAATGCGTTACGTCTCCGTACAAAAGCAACGCGAAGAAGAAGAAGAAGAAGAGGACGGTGGAGCGAAAAAGGACGGTAAAAAATCACCGCCGCCGATTCGCATTCTCGGCTTATCCGCCTCCGTCGCGAACGCGAAAGATTTAGCCGAGTGGCTCGGCGTAAACTCCAAAAGACAATTTAATTTCGCACCGTCTGCGCGTCCAACGCCTTTGCGATTGTTTGTTCGCGGATTCGACGTAGTCAATTATGAATCTCGCGTCCAAGCGATGTCGCGTCCGACGTACAGAGCTATCAAGACGCATTGCGGAAACAAAGAACCGGCGATCGTTTTCGCGCCGACTAGGAAACATGCGAAACAACGCGCGTTAGAGTTACTCTCTTACGCTCTCAATGATAACGACGAAGGGTACTTTCGAAACGTCTCCGCGGAGGACGAAAACGTCTTGGAACAACTCTCCGAGAAGATTGAATCCGACGCCGGCGTGAAACACGCGATGACTTTTGGCATCGCTGTCATTCACGAAGGTTTATCAAAAGTTGAAAAGGAAGCGTTGTTCTTGGCGTTTGAGTGTAACGCGTGTTCGCTGATGATTTGCGAAGCTGCGTCGGTGTGGACTTTACGACAGAAAGCGAAACTTGTCGTCGTTTCTGGGACGCAACTCTACGACGCCGGAGGCTCCTCCGCGGCGGATTACCCCGTCGTGGACGTGTTGCAAATGACCGCCAAGTGCGGGCGTCCGGGCATCGACGAACACGGCACGTGCGTGTTGATGTGCTCGCAAGCTAAGAAGGCGTATTATTCCAAGTTCCTTCACGAACCGTTCCCGGTTGAATCGCACTTGGATCACTTCTTACACGATCATTTCAACGCGGAAATTGTCACGAGAACCATCGAAACCAAACAAGATGCCGTGGACTATCTCACCTGGACGTACTATTATCGACGATTAACGAGAAATCCAAACTATTACAATTTGACCGGAACGTCTCACAGACACGTCTCGGACGCGTTGAGTGAACTCGTCGAGAGCACGTTATCCGACTTGGAGGTTTCCAAGTGCGCGCAAATCGAAGAAGACGACGAGACTGGCGAGAATGAAATTTCACCTTTGAACCTCGGTATGATTGCGAGTTATTATTACTCGCAATACACCACGGTCGAGTTATTCGCGGCATCCTTAACCGCGAAAACAAAGCTGAAAGGTATCTTGGAAATTGTTTCCGGCGCGAGCGAATTTGATTCGGTGCCGATCCGCCCAGGCGAGGCGGAAATCATTCGTCGCATCTTGAACCACTCGCCCATTGCGATGACGAATAGGAAAACGAACGATCCGCACGTCAAGACGTGCGCGTTGCTTCAAGCTCATTTAAGCCGCGTTGCGTTACCGGGTGATCTCGCGAGAGATTTAGAGTCCATCTTACCGACCGCGTTGCGTTTACTCTTAGCCATGGTAGATGTGATTTCCAGCAACGGCTGGTTATCGCCGGCGATGTGCGCCATGGAATTGTCGCAAATGTTAACGCAAGCCATGTGGGATAAAGACGCCGGCGTGTTGCAGTTACCGCACGTGACGAAATCCATAGCGCTAAAAGCGAAAGACAAAGACGTGGAATCCGTGTACGAGTTATTAGATGCGGAAGATTCCGTGCGAGAGGACATTTTGAGCGACTTGTCCAAGCGACAACTCTCGGACGTCGCGAAGGCTGCCAACCGGTACCCGAACGTCGATTGCGAACACAAAGTCACCAACGCCTCGGAAATCTCCACGAGCTCAACCATCGACGTCGAAGTCAATGTCTCTCGCGAATGGGAATTCGGCGATTCCGTATCGCTTTTACCTCCCGTCAATTGCAGTCGTTATCCAATACCGCGCGAAGAGAGTTGGTGGGTCGTCGTCGGCGACGAAAAAGAAAACCGCTTGTGCGCCATCAAAAGAGTCAACTTGGTAAAAACTTCCAAGGTCAAGTTAAGTTTCGCCTCGCCGTCCGAGGAAGGCAAGCGCAAATACGCGTTGTACTTCATGTGCGATTCGTACCTCGGAGCAGATTTAGAGTTTGAATTTGACGTCTCCGTCGCCAAAGGCGACGACGACGACGACTCGGAGGAAGAAGAAGAAGAAGAAAGCAGCTCCGAAGAAATCAGAGACGAAGAAATGAAAGACTAAAAAAAATAATTGTAAAACCCTAAACATATACGTATTGCCATCTCAAAAGTCGAAACTCTCGCGCGGACGGCAGAACAAAGCGGCGTTAATCTCCACGGCCAGAGATAAAAAACAACAACGCGTGCATTTATATATACAAATATACAGATCAGATATAGTCCTTTTCGCGCGCGCACACACACACGTTGGGTAGAAAGAGAACGAGAGAGAGAACGAGTACAAAAATCTCGGGAAAAATCTTTTAGTGTTGAGAGAGAGATCGAATAAACCAATCGATATGCGCGGCACCGATGCGACGTCGTCTTTACTGCCGTCGTCGGAAAAGACGACGACGACGACGAGAAACGTTCACGGACTCGCGAAAGTAGCCGGCGTTTCAATCTTCTTGGCGTGCTCTGCTGCCGCTGCCGTCGCGATTCGGGGTCCGAGTGGCACCAACAACGCGGCTCATTTAGGGGCTGAACAACAACAACGAACTTTATCGCGTCCTCTCGGCGCGGCGACGCCGGAGGCGGAAGAGTGGCACCGGTTGCACCCGGGCTTTTGCGACAATATGACGTGGTCTGTTGTCGCACCCGCCCCCGCGGAAGAGGGAGAAGAAGAAGTTTACGGGAGGAGCGGCGATGAGTTGACGGAAACGCCGTTTGTTCGCAGAGCGAAAGCCAACGCCAAGTGGCGCGTGTACGACAACTTCCGGAAGAAGTTTGCTACGGCTGAGAAAGGGACGGAGAAAGGAGATGCTTTGTTAGGAGATGACGATGAGATACCGTGGGAAGATTCTCCGGCGCGCGTTTACTCGGCGGATATCGTCGTCATCGTGCAAAGAAACGACGCCGAGGATCACGAGAATTTCAACAGAATCAAAAAGACGTTGCCGGATGCGAGGAGCGACGTCGGCGTGACGCCGACGGAATGGCCGGAAAATATCGGTGACGCGGAATGGGCGATCGAACCTATTCGAAAGTTGAACAAGGAGTTCTTCAACAGAGGATGGAAGCACCCAGACCCGGTGAGAAACGGAGATAACTTGAAGAACTTACCGTGGCTGGGTGTCATCGACGAACGAAACGACGCGGGAGGCATGACGGAAGAGCAATACGGCGGCGCGCATCACATCGGGTGTTTATTTGCGCACATGCACGCCTGGCGCACGGTTTTAGAATCCAACTCCGGGAAAAAGTTTTCTTTAATCATGGAAGCGGATGGTTTGAACTGGCAGATGAAGCATTTAGATGCGATCGTCGCCAACGTCCCCGAGGACGCCGATTTCGTGTTGTTGACCAACTTTTACGAAGCTGCGTGCGCGCAACCCGACGAAGCAGGATTTTGCGATAAACAAGGCAACACGTACCCAATCTTAGCCGAAGACGGGCCGAAAAAAGGCCAACAATTGACTGGGAACTTTTACTATTGGCCAAAAGATCGCTCGGGAGCGGGATTTACCAGGTACTTGATTGGCCCGAAGTTCCAAGAGAAGGTGTATAAATACATGGCGCGATTCGGCGCGGATATGATCGACGCGTTCACGTTTGGCCACTTGTGCCAAGACGATTACGCGAATGCGAAGATGCGGGACGAAGGTTTTGCCATGCCGGACGGATCCGATCCGTTTCAAAAGAGAGAGACCAGTCGAGACGAGAAGAACTACGGATTGAAGGTTTTGAATTGCTACTTGACCGATATGCATCAAGACATGATTTACAATTAATTATAAGAACGAGAAAGACAGAGAAAAGAGATGAAAAAAGAGATTACGTTACGTCACTTGCTGCTATGGTGATACCCACTGGGTACCGAAAACATACGCACCATATATATATTTATATTCTTTAGCGCCGTTATCAACGCATCGGTTGTATTTATAAAACTACTTTATACTGTGGTACATTTTTCCACTAAAAACCCCTAGAAGACGAACGCGCTTCGATGATGCGCACCAACACCGAGACCATTTCCTCTACTCGGTCTATTTCTATTCCTACGACTAACTGCAAAAGTGCGACAATAACCTCTCGGTGTTGCTACAGAAGACAACGATGGTACGAGTTCAACGATGTTTTTCCTTCTCTTGATGGTATGATTGTTACGATAGTCAAAAGTAACCACGGTCTTCGCTCCTCTTCTTCTCGTCAAAGCGTTGGTGGAAACGAACCGCTTCTTCCCGTCGCCGATATCTCTGATTTCAAACGGCTCGTCGTTTCTACCTTCTGAATATTCGGATGAAGATTCTAACGCTTTTTTATTCATAAAAATACCCAATCCCACGAAAAGAGTTCCGAGCGACGCGAACAAGGACATTAAACTTCTCCGTTTCGTCTCGAAATCCGCCCCGGCGAGGAGCAAAATAGCGACGAAGGACACCGCGTTACTCGCATTCACTGCCGTAGCCGCCGGTCCTGAGTTCAACCCAAACTGTTTCGAATATCGAATGGAAATCAACGGTACGGGAGCGGTCAGAGCTAACGTCAATACCGCCAAACCGCTGGAGCCTATGAATTGGTACATGTTCAACGCGATTGCCGTAGCGGCGATGATTAATCCGCTTCCGTATCGAATTAATAACAGCGTCACCACGTCTCCAATTTCGCTCTTAGACATCTTCGGCTCAAACAATATTCCGAGCGACAGCAATGCTAGCGGTTTTGCCGCTACCGCCAACGAGCCTAAAAACTGATCCACAACGTACGGAATCGACGCGTTCGGAATGGCTTTCAGCGCGATTGAAAGGTACAACGCGAGTAAACACGGCGTGAACATTTGCGTCTTGATTGCTTTCAAAACGACATCTTTCGTTTTCTCACCTCCCGCGCCATCATTGCTTCTCTTACTCAGCGCAAACAACGCGTAACTCGCGACTAAAATGGACACTTGATTAAAAAAATCGAACACGACGGCTCTTCGCAACCCAATCTCGCCAAACACCGCGAACACGAGCGGGTAGGCGAACGTCCCGAGATTGACCCCGACCGTCGAACCGGCTAAATGTTCGCCTCCTCCTTTTTTACGATTGCGGAAAAGCAAAAAGCCTAACGCCGTGCCCGCGAGACACTGCGCGACGGAATACGCGAAGAACACCGCGTAGTCCGCGCTCGCCGCGATCGAAGCGAACGTCTGTTGTCACGTGTAAACACGAATAAATACGCTCGAGGGGTCAGCGTGCGAACTCTTTTGTCCTCCCGATAAAAACGACACACGAAAAAAAAAGGATCACACAGAGACGCGAGAACGACGACGACGAAGAAGAAGAAGAACGACCAACGCAAAGCGAGCGGCGCGTTCCTCCCGAGCGCGCGCCAGGGGATAAGGTTTCCGTGTGCCCAAATTCATCGCGTACCTGTATCAACAAACTCGGCAACAAAATACCGAACACGACCGCCAAAAGCGATTCGCCGTTTTCTCTCGTGACGACGCGGGTAACTCTCAGAGCGCATCCGGTTAAAATCGTCGCCGTCGCGAGGGTGAGTTTGAGCGAGACGTCCGGGTTTAGTGACATGGTTGGTACTCAAAGCGCGTAGTAGGAAAAAAGGTGCGCGTTGTTTCCCCAAAAGGAGAAAACGCAAATCTTTTATTTAGGGTTTAGGGTTGACACCCTAAACATAAACCCTAAACATCTTTCGCAAATCCATCCAAAACTCCGTTCTCTCTTTCTCAGAAGCCGCGCG
>Ga0255767_1000611_pt1 | contig 32413 bp, 22 predicted proteins | sample 071ome_24_FD_179967 | JGI IMG/M metagenome (GOLD analysis project Ga0255767, IMG submission 179967) | Coastal salt marsh microbial communities from the Groves Creek Marsh, Skidaway Island, Georgia - 071402CT metaG (version 2) | ecosystem: Environmental > Aquatic > Marine > Intertidal zone > Salt...
TTGTCATTGGCCGTAAAGTTCAGGCGACTCATGACAGAAGCAAAATCTTTCGGAGGCAATTGATAAGGAGTGGTTGACAGGCAGACAAGCGACTTGTCCAGAGGTCGGTCGTCGGAAACCCATGGTTGACTGCTCGGAGCGAACCTCTCGCGCCCGTATTTGTGTAAGTATACTAGGGCCTCCTTGTGCTTCTTTCTTAATCGAAGCCATGGGATTTCCTTCACCGGACCAAAACCGTAATGTTCGTCATAAGCAGAATCCCCTAGTTGTGAAACTAAAGCCTTTAGTAGGTGGGGATCCCATTCGTCTATTTTAGAAGCCCTTCGAAGTCTCTTTAACGCTTCTCTGTTGACCTCATGGTCCCATGCTGCTTCCAGCTCTCTCTTGGGTATTCTCGTAAAGTTCCACTCATAATCCGGGAGCTTTGTTATTGTTCTCATGAATCGGGGATAGCTAGCTTCAGTTTCTCGGAGCTCTTGGTTATGTCCCAATAGCTCTCGGCTTCGGTTTTGGTTACTAACTCTCTGTAGTGCTTGTACAACATCGATGTGTCCGAGTGCCCAAGTTCCATGGCTGTTTGCTCTGGATTGCCAAACATCGCGTAGTGATACGATGCAAACGAATGCCTGAAGTCATTGCTTCTGCTCCTTCCAAGCTCAAGGGAGCTCCACGCAGCGTCAAGCAGTCTTCTTAGGTTCTTAGGCTTCACCGACCCAATGCGGTCAGGGAACTGAAACAACCACGCCTGTAGGTTGGGTTGGATGGTCACATGTCTGCGGCTAGAGGTCTTGGAATTGCCAGCAGTGACCTCAATTAGCCCTGATTCGAGGTTCACATTGTCCCAATGAAGCTTGTCCAGTTCGGCTATTCTGAGCCCAGCAAAAGCAGCGATGGCAATGTATGCATGGATTCGCTGATCCGCTGAGGCAAAGAGTTTTCGTAGCTGTGTGGGAGTCAGGATGGCGATGTCCTTGCTTGGAACCTTGACCTTCTCGATCTTGGTAACGGGGTTTTCGTTAACGAAGCCATGTTTCATTGCGTAAGCGAACAAACCGCTGACGATAGTTCGGTAGTTGTTCATTGTCTGTGGTTCAACGCCCAACCCATGAATCCACAGCTCGATGTCCTTTGCTTTGACGCATGAGGCCACTTGTTGGGCAAAGTGTTCGTTGAATCTTCTCAGGCGGCTCTTTAGGTCATCCAGGTGTCGTTTTCGTTTCTGACTTCTGGATTTTGAGGCTAGGTAGTCTTGGACCAGCTCTGCGATAGTGCAGCTCTTTCTGGATGCCTCTAAGTGAGCCAGGTAGAAGTCGACAGCATCGGTCAATGAGCCTTTAAAGGGCGCCAGTCGCTCAGCGCACTGGACTGCCTCCATTCTCAGATCATCACTGATTGCGAAGGCCTTGTTGCCTAGGTTCTCCAGTTCGATGAGGATTTGATCCTTAAACGTTGAAGCCTCCTTTTTAGTTCTGAAGAACTTCCTATTGCGTTTCGAATTCTTAATGAAGTCCACCACCCACTTGCTGGTGGGACTATGCCCGTAGGGCTTGACGGTAACGCGTGGTTTCCCCATGCGAGTACATTCGCATTAGGTCAAATTTGCGTCAATAAAACGTCAATGGAATGTGGTGTTGGATTGGGGGAATTACGTAAGTCGTTGAAGGAGTGGAGCCAATGACGAGATTCGAACTCGTGACCTACGGTTTACGAAACCGTTGCTCTACCAACTGAGCTACATTGGCACAATCCCATGAGGAGGCTACAGACGGGAACATTGTCCGTGAGCCTTGATTTATCTAGGAGACACGGGGGCAGCCTGCAAGAACAAACTAGGACTGTTGCACTTGGTATTCATGGCCATGCTGTCCTCGGTCCTTGGGTGATTCAAGTGGATGGGCGCTTTTTGGGATTGGCAAGTCCGCTGCGAGAATGTTAATTTTCGTTACTCCCTTGATTAGGCCTATGGCTGCTCCAAACAAAGCAAGTCGTGGTGTCGCCCGTTTTGTCGGTCTAGCTGTACCCATAGAAGAACTTGGGTCCGTTCATATCGGCGGTCTGGTGCGTCAGGAAGACGATATCTCCGTCCACCACTCGGATCGGGAAGATGTGCAGATCAAGGTCTTTGACCTCGCCTGCGCAGTTGAGGGGGAGGTGAGTCTGGGGCCTTATACTTGTTATCAGGCTGAAATAAAGGCCTATCAGCAAGCATACGCCTTTCCCGCCTTGGTGCCTCAGCTCCCGCACTTCCTGGGTGCGTCGGTGGATGGTAAGGAGGCCTTCGCCTACATGGCTCAGTCAACGATGCGCGGCCAAGACTTGACTCAGTGGTTGGAGACCCTGAATCGAAAACCCTGGACCCATGAAACGGCCTGCCATTTTCGCCAAACCGCTCATGAATTGGTAGGATTGGCCCTTCAACTCAAACGCGATGGTCTTTTGCCGATTCGTTTGCGTCCTGCCGATGTGATCCATGCATCTTCGGGGCCCCTGAAACTCAACCACCTGGGGGGCTGTTGGGTCAGCGGTGTCGATGGGCCCGCCAAGGCGCTGACCTACATGGCATCGGTGGATTATTCAGAACTTCCGATCGATACCATGATTCTCCAGAGTGAGGAATCGCTGGAGGATGCCTCCGTGAATTATGCTTTGGGGGTCGGGCTCTTTGAATGGCTCAGCGGGCAATCGCGCCTTCACATCGATGCTGAGACAGCCCATGCCATTTTGGAGGACAGCGCGCTGGTGACTCGCCGCGACACTCGCATACGGGACCTTTGGCATCAATACCCACATCTCGAATCCAAGTTACCTCTTCTCAGTCACCAGCTTGAGGAGCGATCGCTCTTGTTTGGCGACTTTTGGTATGGGTTGGAAGGCTATCTCGCACAGGTGGTGGACGGCTGGGAAGGTCTTGAGGAAGCTGCCCAGAAGGAAATGCTGCTGACTACGGGGCAAGATGTGATTGCCCAGCATCTGGAGGAGCGCTTTCAGTGGATGGCTGCTCCGATGGCTCATGCCACGATCAAACGTCATCACCGATTAGCAAGCGTTGAGCATCTTCAGGAAATGCTTAGAGACGTCATCTCTCCAGATGTTCGCTACGATTTGTCTGCGCAGAACATGTTTGTGAAATACCTGGCAGACCGGGGCGAGTCTGATGCCTTTTTGGATCTGCTCAACCGGTGGGATGTGCGTCAGCATCCTAGGACCAGGCAATGGACTCTTCGCGCTACTATCTGTTGTCATTTTCTGCTGCAACAGGAGGAAGATTCTTACGTGACGCCATGGGACCCTGATAGCGACGGTCAATTCTACTACCATCTTTTTCATGGAGAATCCGACGAGGTGCCCATACCGGTCAGCGAGCTGCATCACTCCAGCAATGCCTGGATTGTCTAGGGGCTTGCCGATTGCCAATCAGGCTTGATGTGGCTTCAAGCTTCCTTCAACCTCACCTGGAAGGGTGAGCTTCACGAGAGTTCTATGGGTTGATGAGGCATCCTTCCCCATGATTGTGCACACTTCGATTGCCACCACTTCTGATGCTGCTTCCTGGGAACAGGCCCTAGTGGACGCCGTTGATTTCCTTACAGCTGGACAAGTGGTTGCCCTCCCAAGTGAGACGGTCTATGGGTTGGCTGCGGACGCCATGAACAGAAAGGCGGTGGCTCGGATATTTGAAGCCAAGGGACGCCCCTCCACCAACCCATTGATCGTGCATGTTGCCGACGAGGGGATGCTGGAAACGTGTGCTGCCACCTGGAGTTCGATTGCCGCGCTTCTGGCGAAGCACTTCTGGCCCGGTCCTTTGACCTTGGTGGTGCCTAAAAAACCGGTCATTCCAGATGAGGTCACGGCTGGCTTGAACTCGGTGGCTGTAAGATGGCCTTCCCACCCTTTGATGCAGGCTGTGATCCAACGTTTCCAACGGCCTTTGGCAGCGCCCAGTGCTAATCTCTCCAACCGACTCTCCCCAACCTCAGCTGAGCAGGTATTCGCTCAGCTCCAGGGGAAGATCCCCCTGATCGTCGACGGCGGATTCTGTTCTGTCGGCATTGAATCGACAGTAGTGGATCTGACAGGCTCCATCCCCACCATCTTGCGACCAGGCGTGATTCATCGAGGAGTGCTTTCGGCTTTGGTGCCTTCCATCCAAATGGCATCGGGGGTCATGGATCCGGACGAGGGTCTGGCGCAAAGGAGCCCCGGGCAGCATCGGCAGCATTATGCCCCAGAGGCAAGCCTTCGGGTCTGCCGCTGGGAAGATGAATTCTCCTTGCTAGGTCGGATGGAGCACGAGGGCTTGGATCCGGCCAAGACCTGTGTCCTTTGCCATGAAAGGTTTCCTTCTTCTCCACCGTTTATGAGGGTCTCCGTCATCCCGAATGATCCAGAAGCTTACGCAAGAGCACTTTACGCGGAGCTTTATCAATGTGACCAGCTGCGTCCACAAAGTATTTTGGTAGAAGAGCCACCCTCGAAAGAGGCTTGGGATGGGGTTCGTGATCGGCTCCAGCGAGCCGCATCGGGTTTGTAGAATGCAGAATCGCCTCGGCTCAGGCTCCATTTTGCACCTTAAAAATGTGCTGAATCCCTTTGACGCTCTTCAAGGCTTTGATATGTTCGTCGGCTCTATTTGGGATCATGGCAAAGTTAACCATTAAAGATATCGAGCTTCATGGGAAGCGGGTTTTCGTCCGCGTCGACTACAATGTGCCCATGGAAGAGAAGGATGGCAGCATGGTCATCAACGATGATACCCGCATCCGCGCTACCCTGCCTACATTGGACTTTCTGGTGGAAAAAGGGGCAAAAATCCTTCTGGCCGCCCACTTGGGAAGGCCCAAGGGGCAGCGTGAGGACACCCTGTCTCTGAGGCCGGTGGCCCAGCGGCTGAGTGACTTGTTGGGAAGGCCCGTAGCCTTTGTCGATGATTGTGTTGGAGAGGCTGTTGACCAAACAGCTGCCGCTCTCAAGCCAGGAGATATTTTACTCCTGGAGAATGTCCGCTTTCATGCTCAGGAGGAGGCGAATGATCCCGCTTTTGCCGCTCAGTTGGCGGCCAACGCTGATGTGTATGTCAACGACGCGTTTGGAGCTGCCCATCGGGCTCATGCCTCCACCGAAGGAATCGCGCGAGTGGTTTCCGAAAAAGGAGGCGCCTGCGCCGCGGGCTTGCTCATGGAGCGTGAGTTACAATTTTTGGGCGAGGAATTGGAATCTCCCCAGCGTCCGTTCGTCGTCATCCTCGGCGGGGCCAAGGTTTCAGACAAAATTGCGGTCATTGATCGTTTGCTCGAAAAGGCTGACAGCCTCCTGATCGGGGGCGCCATGGCCTACACCTTCAAGCTAGCCAAGGGGCTCAAGGTGGGGAAATCGTTGGTCGAGCCTGACAAGGTGGAAGTCGCTCAGGCTGCCATGAACAAGGCCGCTTCGCTCGGGGTTGAACTTATCTTGCCCACCGACAACACCGTGGTGACCCCGGTCGTCACCGACCAGCTCAACAAGAAGGGCAAGCCCATCATCGCTTTTGAAAATCCCCGTCACAATACCCAGCCGGATATTCCGGATGAAGAGGAAGGCGTGGATATTGGCCAAGAGACCGCGCAGGCTTATGCTGCAAAGATCGCTCAGGCCAAGACCATTCTCTGGAATGGGCCCATGGGTATTTTTGAAGACCCGCGTTTCTCTCAGGGCACTTTCGCTGTAGCTGAGGCAGTGGCCAAGGCCACCTCTCAAGGTGGTGCCAAGAGCATCATCGGAGGTGGAGACAGTGTGAAGGCCCTCAACCAGTCCGGTTTGGGAGATCAAGTGACTTTCATGAGTACCGGCGGAGGGGCTAGCCTTGAGTTCCTGGAAGGTAAGGAGCTGCCTGGTGTCGCCGCTCTGGGGAACCAGTAATGGGTTCGTCTCATTCTGAATACACCGAAACCGACTCAATCAATTTTATGGAAAAAGATCGAAGGCTTATCATTGCCGGCAACTGGAAGATGAACAAGACGGTGGCTGAGGCCCTGGACCTGGTCCAGGACTTGGTCCGGGAAGTGCAGCAGGTCAAGGAAGTGGATGTGGTCATCTGCCCTGCCTTTACGGCTTTGGGAGAGGTCTCCAAAAAGGTCATCGAGACCAACATACGCCTGGGGGCGCAGAACATGAGCGAGCAGGCAGCGGGGGCCTATACCGGAGAGATTGCGGCTGAGATGCTCAAAGAATTCCTGGTTCGCTATGTCATTCTTGGGCATTCCGAGCGGCGTCAATACCAAGAGGAAACCGACTCGCTCATTTCAAAGAAGGCTCTGGCTGCGCATGCGGCCTCTATCAAACCCATTGTCTGTGTGGGGGAGACCTTGGAGCAGCGGGATTCCGGGGTGACCAATGATGTCGTGGGAAGTCAAGTCAAGGGGAGTCTGGCAGGGCTGACCTCCAGCCAAATGCTCGAAACCATTATTGCCTATGAACCTGTCTGGGCGATTGGAACCGGCAAAACTGCTTCTTCTGAGCAAGCCCAAGAGGTGCATCATTTTATTCGTGGGGTACTCAGCGACCTTCATGGGGATGATGTCGCCCGTCAGGTGCGTATTCAATATGGCGGCAGTGTCAAACCTGGCAACGCACGCGAGCTCATGGGTCAGCCTGATATCGATGGAGCCTTGGTCGGGGGTGCTTCCCTTGATGCTAAAAGTTTCTCTGAAATCATTCTCAACAGTATCTAAATTGAGGGTTGCCAGCCGCTGATGGCTTTGGCAAAGTGCCCGGTCCGTGGTTGAAATGAACCACATCTTAGTCGCATGATTAGTCTTTTGATTGGATTATTGACCTTTGCCCTCTGGGCATTGTGCCTGTTGCTTATTTTGCTGATTCTGGTTCAACTGCCCAAAAAGGAGGCAGGTGCTGGATTGGCATTCGGGGCGGGCGCTGCCGAAGCTGTCTTTGGGGCTGGAGCAGGGACGCCGCTTTCCAAGTTTACCCGCACCTGTTCCATTGGCTTCCTGGTGGTGGCACTCTTGCTTTACATACTCAATTCCTTCAAAGCGAGTGAAAGTGAGCGATTGTTGCAGGAGGCTGCCGGGTCTCAAGCGATTGGCGAAACCACCACCTTGGAAGAGCCTGTTGCGCCTGCCGTTCCCTCCGCGACCGAACCCTCCAGCGAGACCAGCGCTTCCCCTGAAGCTTCCGGTGAAGGCGCGGTGGAGTCAGATGCTACCGAAGCGGCTGCTCAGCCCGAACTCAGTGAGGCGCCTGCAAGCAATGCGAGTCAAACGGAACTGACCGTTGAACCAGAGGTACCGGCGACGGACCCCAACCCGAACAATTGATCAAAGAACCGATCGGTTCTAATATTCGAAGTTTTCTAATTGGAACCCCTGAACTGCACTAAAGAGCGGTTCAGGGGTTTTTCATGCCCATACTTCAAAGCCGACCCGCGCTTGATGTCCCCAACCGATCCTTCCTATGATATCCCTCTGATGCAGTTGGGAGCTCTTTCACTCGAATCCAATTTGTTTCTTTCTCCTCTGGCTGGATACACCAACCTTCCTTTCCGGTTGACGGTCCGCGAACTCGGGGGGCTGGATCTGGCAACGACAGACTTGGTCAACGCCCGTTCACTTTTGGAAAACAATCCCAAGGCTCTCAAACTTGTCGAAACCTGCCCGGAGGACCGTCCACTTTCAGTGCAGCTTTTTGGTGCCGTGGCCGAGGAGATGCGTGACGCAGCCCTCATGCTTCAGGAACGGGGCATTGCCTCGATTGACATCAATATGGGGTGTCCGGTACGCAAGGTCGTCAAAGTGGGTGGGGGGTCGGCCATGATGACTGAATGGCAAAAAACTGCCGCATTGGTACAAACCATGGTGGACGCCCTGCGTATTCCAGTGACCGCCAAAATGCGTCTGGGCTGGGATGAACGAAATATCACCGCTCCAAATTTAGCCCAGGCGCTTGAGGATGCTGGGATTGCCGCTGTTTTTGTGCACGGAAGAACTCGGGAGCAAGGGTTCAGTGGAGTCGTCAATTTGGAGGGGATTGCCAAGGTGGTGCGGGCTGTCAAGAAGATCCCGATCATTGGCAATGGAGATGTGACCACGCCTCAATCTGCCCGACACATGATGGAGCGGACCGGATGCCACGGTGTTTCCGTGGGCCGTGGTGCCTTTTATAATCCCTGGATCTTTCAGCACACTCAGTCCTTTTTGGCGACTGGGATGCTACCACCGGAGCCAAGCTTCGAAGAGCGACTTCGCGTCATGCAACGCCACTTGACGCGGATGGTGGAAGTTTTTGGGGAGACGAAGGCATGCATGATGTTTCGGAAGGTAGGCCCTTGGTATGCCAAGCGATTTGGACCTGCCAATCATTTCAACAAACGGATTGTCCACCTGAAAAACCTTTCTGAATTCGAGGGTATTCTTTCGGAATATGTGCGCTGGCGCTCTCAGTTTCTGGATGAAGAGGGCTCGCTCAAGCCACAATATCAGCCTGAAGCCTTGCTTCCCACGTTCATGGAAGATCAGCCAGCCGTGGCCCGCAGGGAACACATACCCGTGCCCAAAGGGCCTGTGGAAGTTTGGTAGAGGAGGTTCGTTGAGCGGGCTTCTCCGTGTTCAGTGAAGGGGTTCTGGCATGGGAATATGCCACCTCTTGGACCACTCACTGAGACCGGGCAGGATGCCTTCGTGCAAGACGACGCCGTGAGTGAGTTGATGATTTCTTTTTTTCCAGGCTGCTTCTCCTGGAAGCCGTACCGGTTGAGCTGGGTCCACTGGCTCGCTCTCCCGGCAGCTCTGGATCAAGTGATCTACTTCGCGCAGAAAGGCATCCTTGCCCCCGAATGATGCGGGGTCGATCACTTGTAAAAAGACCGAAGCTCCCCATTGGGTGGGTTTTTGAGATCTGCCGTGACCGGCCAGAGCTGATGTCATGATTTCCACCCAAAGCCCAAGGGCAAAACCCTTGTGTCCATAGGATGGCCCCCCGAGTGGGTAAATGGTCCCAGGGGGATCGGTGAAAAGCGCTCCGGGATCATTGGTGGGCTTCCCGTTGGCATCTTGTACCCATTCACCCGGCAAGACTTGACCTTCCTTTTCAGATCGCATGCATTGACCGTTGCTGGTGATGGAAGTGCAGAAATCAAAAAGAATAGGGCCTTTTGAACCGGGAATGCCAACGGCCATCGGGTTGGGGGTGAAGAGAGGGGTTTTTCCACCAAAAGCAGCCACGGTGGCCACCGATGGGTCTGAACTCATGATGGAGAGGATCCAACCATGTTGGGTAGCTCTTGGCAGATAGGCCTGGAGGGCTGCAATGTGATGGCTCTGCGTGATGCACATGCTGACGACACCTTGCTCCTGAATGCGTCCAGCTGCCCAGTCAAGTGCCTCGCACACCAGCCACGGACCGGGTAGGAAACGCCCGTCCATGACCAAATGGGAAGGGGTCTCACGCAGGATGGAATAGGTTCCACTCAAGGTCATGGTTTTCGCCTCAATGCTCTTGAGGTAGGGGATGAGCATTTGAAGGCCGTGAGTGGTGTGTCCCATCAAATCCCCTTCCACCAGGATTTCGCAAACGACTTTGGCTTTCTCCGACTCCATTCCAGAAGCTAGCAGTAGATTCAAAGCAAACTCCTGGATTTCATCCTTGTCGTAGCGTGCTTGGGTCATGATGGGAGCATTGCAGCCTGCGTCCCAAAGCTCAAGAACCCTTGGCATGAGACCTGAGCAAAAAAGATCAAAATGCTTTGGCCCGTTTCTGCGAGAGTGTTAGTTTTCCCTGTCCATGGAGGCATTGCAAAAACCAGAGATCATTTTGACTCACGAAAGCGATTTGGATGGCCTTGTGTCGGGGTGTCTTCTCAAGCGTCTGGCAGAGCACCAATTTGGCGGATCCATCCCTCTTGCCGCCTACCACCTGCCTCCCTGGCAGAATCGGCAAATGGTGGAGCATGCCGCCTGGGTGAGCGATCTGAGCATGGAACCCCGATTGGATCGCCCCGGTTGGATGGTGGTCGATCATCATCCCAGCCCCCATCAGCCCAAGCATGCCCTTTATCATTTTGATGTGAAGGAGTGTGCCGCCAGTCTAGCTTATCAACTTGTTCAGCAGCATGGTTTAGGAAATGAACAGCTCGATACCTTGGTGCATTTGACCAAGGTGACCGACCTGTTCATCGAATCGGACCCAGATTTCGAACGCGCCTGTGATCACGCCGAATTGGTGAAGACCTATCACTTCCATCCTCTGATGAAATTGCTCGATGGGCAACTGGAACGCCTGCTGAACCACCCTTTGCTGGAAGTGATCCGCATCAAGCGTCAGGTCGAAGATCCCATGGGGTTGGAGTGGGCTCGTGGACATACCCGGGAGTTGGTACCCGGGGTTCGCTACGTGGATTTGTCCATCGGCAACCACAATCTGATCATGAATCAGCTGCTGAAGGATCCTACCATGGAGGATGTGGTCCTCTTGTCCATTGCACGTCGCTCCCCCCATCAGTTTGGCGTGAGTGCGCGCAGTCGCAATGGCAAGGCCCGCGAGGTGGCAGCCCAGCTCAAAGGGGGCGGGCATCCAAATGCAGCAGGTGCCACCTTGCCCAACTCCGTCAAGTCCGTTGCAGCTGGAATCGATTATGTGCAGCAGCGATTGCAGCCTGCAGCTATGAGCCGGGTCGCTTCAGATGGTCTGGGTGATCTTGAGGCAGCCCTTGGAGATCTCTAGGAATCAGGCTCTACCATCAGCATTCACTCGGGCCCTCCTCTTCTTCAGACCCTTCCGGGTCCTCAGAGGGAGGATCTTCGTCGGATGCGGTGGACATTTGTGGCTTCGCCATGCCTTCCAGACGGTCCCTTAGCTGAGTGGCGCGCATGATGTCCCGCTCTTCGGGAGACATCTTCTTGGCCTCCTTGAATTGTATGTGACCTGGCTCGGTGACGATGAACAACTCATCGACGACTTCAGGATCCATATCGGGGAAATAACCCAAATCCAGTCCTAGCCGAAGCAGACTCAGCAGGTTCTTGGCCTCCTTGGATGAGATAACATGGGCATTGGTCAGGATGCCGTAAGCGCGCCCGATGTTGTTGAACAGCATCTCAGGGTTGCTTTCCAATAATTTGGCACGCGCATTTTCCTCATTCTCGATGATTTGCACCACCACCTTATTGAGGCGCTCAATGATGTCGTTTTCTGTTTCCCCCAGTGTCATCTGGTTGGAGATCTGAAACACATTACCCAGTGCTTCAGTTCCCTCTCCATAGAGCCCCCGGACGGCCAGGCCCAGTTTATTCACGGCGGTAATGGTCTGCTGCATGTGTTCAGCGATGACCAGACCAGGCAGGTGAAGCATGGCACTGACTCGGATGCCTGTTCCCGTATTGGTAGGACATGCAGTCAAAAAACCATACCTTCCCGAGAAGGCGATGGGCAGTTTGTCTTCCAACAGCGTGTCGAGTTTGTTCACCGCCTTCCAGGCCTCTTTGATTTGGAGTCCTGGGAGAATGACTTGCATCCGAAGGTGGTCTTCTTCATTGATCATAATGCTGCAGGTTTCATCCTTGCTCAGGACAAATGCAGCACCCTGCTTTTTCTTGGCCAGTTCTCGACTGATGAGGTGGCGTTCGACCAGCAGTTGGCGGTCCAGGTCTTCCAATGAAACCAGGTCGCTGGAAAAGCCCTTTTTCATGGGGGGCAGGGCTTCGACCACCGGCTGAATGGCCTGCAGGTGATCCTCGCGTTGCTGTTTGGAGGCTCTCCCAGGAAAGGGCGTGTCCTTGAGATTTCGCGCCAGACGCACCCGACTGGTGAGAACGATACGATCAAAAGGCCCAGGTCGACGACAGATGTCCTGGATGGGAGTCAGAAATTGATGCAGGTTCATGGCCGCACGGAGGGTTCATCGGATAATTCAGGGCTGGCTGTGAGCTGCTTGATGGAGTCTCGAAGCACAGCGGCATCCTCGTAACGTTCCTCTTCGACGGCCTGATGCAGGTCTTTTTCCAGTTTGGCCAGTTGATCCCGGAGGGCGCGGTCATCCTTGAAGTTCTTTGGCGCTTTTCCAGTGTGCTTGATGCCCTTATGCATGGATCGCAACATGGGATCCATTTGATCTTCAAAGACCTGATAACAATGTGAGCAGCCCAAGCGACCGGCTTTCTTGAAATCAGCCAAGCTGTGTCCACAAACCTCGCAAGACAGAACCTTGACGGAAGATTTGCTCTGGGACTCGCCTTCCGAGCTGGATGGTCCCAGACCCACCAGTAAATCCACCAGTGGCATGCCTGGCTCGTCGACGCCTTGCTGCTGGGCGCAAGACTCGCACATGTCCATCTTCTTGATCTCACCTTCCAGCATTTGGGTCAGGTGGACCGTCGCTTCATTTTTTTGGCAGACATTGCAGATCATAGAATTCAAACCCCGATGTATAACATCCTCACTTTCAGATTCTATCCCGCACAATGCTTGAATGCAATGGGTCAATTGGATTTCGATTCAATGGACCGTAGGACATTGCTGAAGAATGTCTTGTGGATGTTAGCAGGTTCTCCTCAGAGGGGTTCTCCGGCGACCTTGGTCAAGGCTCGATATTTCTGATCCAATTCCTTGGTGACCTCGCCAGGGATGCCCTCACCAATGACTCGTTGGTCGATTTTGACAACGGGCACAATCTCGGCCCCGCTGCCGGTTAGAAAACATTCCTGAGCGATATACAGGTCGTAGCGCGTGAGGTTGCGCTCCTGGACGGTATAACCCGATTCCTGGGCCAATTCCATGACGGTATTGCGGGTGATTCCATGCAGTGCTCCAGCCGCCAGTGGTGGAGTGAAGAGGACACCATGGTGAAAGATGAACAGGTTGTCGCCCGTGCACTCTGCGACAAACCCATCGCTGTTGAGCATGATGGCCTCCTCGCAGCCTGCATGGCTGGCCTCGATCTTGGCCAGGATGTTGTTCAAGTAATTCAGTGATTTGATGGCCGGGTTGATGGCATTGACCAAATTCCTGGAGGTGGCTGCAGTGATGATTTCCATCCCTTTCTCGTAGAGCTCTGGAGGGTAGAGCTGGATTTCATTGGCAATGATGATGACCGAAGGGTTTTTGCATGAGTTGGGACTCAGACCAAGAGAGCCGGCTCCACGTGTGACGATGAGTCGGATGTAACCGTTTTCCAACTGGTTTTGTCTGCATGCATCCAGAACCGCCTCAGTCATGGCTTCTGGTGTCATGGGAATCGTCAGCAGAATGGCCTTGGCCGAATAGTAAAGTCGCTCGATGTGTTCTTTGAGCTTGAAGACACGGCTGTGATAAATCCGAATTCCTTCAAAAACACCATCCCCGTAGAGGAGTCCATGGTCAAACACGGAGATCTTGGCATCCTCCTTAGCGTAGTAAGCACCGTCGATATAAATCTTCATTCTTGTGTGAGCAATAATGCGAACCAGCTTGCCCATGACAAGCAATACTTTGGCATGAGGGCAGGGTCAGTTTTTCGCCTCAGCGTCCTGCCCCATGGGACCGGAGGATGGGCTCTTTCCCCGGGTCACCAGAGCTCCGATGACTAATCCCAGAAGGCATACCGTAAAGACGATGTGGTTGGGAGACCGGCTCGTCCAGCCTTCCATGTGTGTCCAGTCATGCAGCTTATGCCACGGTTTGGGGAAATGAAAAAAAGCAAAATTGAGCAGGTAGTAGGTCAGGGCATTGATCACCAGAAGACTTTTGCTGAATGCAAGCCCGTTGCTGTTGAGTCGTTTGGGATCGGCCCAGAAAAGGCTCAGCACCAGAGCCAGGGTCATGGGGACAATCAAAAGATAAGCCCAACCCATTCCTTCTTCCACGAGCTTGTTGTCATACACCACATGCTTGAGTGTCTTGCCGGCAATGGGAAGCAAGGTGACCGGTAGGCACATCCACAGGGGCCAATGGCGTCCAGCGGCGACCGCAAGGAAGGGAAGCATGCCCATGGTAATGGCAAGGTCTGCAAAGGTATCCAAGGTGGAAAAATTTTGAAAACTCCAGCTGGCCAGAGCCAGAAGGTAGATTGCCAATAGACTCACCTCCAGCGAGGCGGGAGCCGAGATGAATTCCTTGGAAACTTCAGGAGTGGCAATGTGTCGCCGATGCACCCAAAGACCCAGCGCCAGCAAGGCTCCGAAGATCAACCCAAAGGAGGTTTCCATGATGTTCCACCAATTGAGGTACCCATCCAGCTGGGCAAGGAAGCCGTCCCGAAACCATTCGGGGTGCCAGGCGTGAAAAGCCTGAATACTTTGACCTCCGGCAAAGCCACAGCCACCCGCCAGAATGCCCCAGAACGCCATGCGGGAGGCCAGTGCGTCCTTGCGGAAAAAACGCGCGTAGCTCCATAAACCGATCAAGGCAAACAACAACCCTCCCCATTTTTCCCTTCGCGGCTTGAGTTCCTTGTCTGGCTCCCAGTCCCAGTGATCTGAAAAATAGATTTTTGGGAGCAATCCCTCATCGGGTGCGTAGGGCCAGTTCAGCATGAAAATCCCGATAAACATGAGGAAGATCATGGCACCAAACGCCAGCGCCAATTCTCCAGGGGTGTAGGTTTTGCCTCCCAATGCCATACCGAGCGCAAGCCCGCCGAAGCCAATCCAGATCCCCCCTTTGATAAACAATCCCAGCAATCCCCAACGCAGGGCTTGAGTATTGCCGATCAGCTCGGTGTCATGGGTGAGCCCAACGGTTTGCCCGTAGGTCATGCATCCTCCAAAAGAGATGGCGATCGTTGTCCATGCGATGGCTCTGGCTGCATGCAGGGTGCTGTAGACCGAAGCAAAGAGCATGACCAGCACGCTTGCCACCAGAACACCTGCAATCATGGCGCCGGTTTCATGCCCATATTGCCCTCGGATGCCCCAGCCCATGCCACCGGCCATGGCGGTCAACAGCATCGCCTTGGCCAAGGGAACACTCGTCTGAGGTGGCGGCATCAGATCGGCAGAAGAGACGGAATCACTCATGGTGCGTGGATAAATCTCAAACTAAGGGAAGCCACAAGTGCTTGGCAAGCTTCATGCCCAGGCACTCCATCACGAGGTGGTTCGGGGCATGAGATGCGAGAGGGTAGTCATGATGCATTCAGGATGTTTTGAGCTTTCAGGGTTAGGAGGGTTCCTTTACTTTGAGGGCATGCCTTCCTCCTGCTCGCACCCCGCATCCCATGATCAGGCTTTGGATCTTTGGAACCGTCGAAGGTTTCTTCAGGCTTCCATGGCGGGGGTGGCATGGGAGGCCATGCACTGTCTGAAACCGAGTCCTCTTCATGCTCAGAGCGATGCTTTTGAACTGCGCTACTGCCTGGCATCCTGTATGTATGGTCAGTTGCCCCTTCATACCATTCTTCCTGAAGTCTCTAAAACGGGCGCCTCTGCCATCGATCTTTGGCCACAAAAACATGGCAACCAGCGTGAGCAGGCTGAATCCATGGGGTGGGAGGCCTTTGCCAATCTGCTGGGTCAAAGGCAACTCAAGGTAGGATGTTTGACTCGATACGATCTGGGGCCCTTCGGTTTGGACTCGGAATGTGCCATTGCAGGACGGCTTGACTGCCCGCTCATTGTTACTGGAGGCCGAGGGCCTGTTGGTTTGGAAGGACAGGAACTCAAGCGGGCAGTGAGGGATTTCGTCGAGCAAATGAAACCTCACCTGGGCGTGGCGCAAAGTCATGGAGTACGCATTGCCATCGAAAACCATGGTCACAATCTGATAGATCATCCGGATTCCCTGAAGTGGTTGGTGGAGTTGGGGCATGAACATGGCTTGGGGGTCGCATTGGCACCCTACCACCTGGAGCATTATGGGGTGGGGGCTCAAGCCTTGGGGCAATTGATCACCGACTTGGGAGCTGGTCTGGATATGTTTTATGCCTGGCAATATGGCATGGGATGCATGAAGCCTTTGCCCAAGGAGCAAGAATTGCTGCAAATGCCGGGCCGAGGCTCCCTGGATTTCGTGCCCATCCTGAAAGCCCTCCACAAGATCCGTTTCAAGGGTTGGACTGAAATTTTCATGCACCCGGTTCCGCGTGGGATTCCCATCCTTCCATCCGCTGAGGAAACGACTCAGGAAATCAATCGGGCAAGATCCTACTTGGCAAGGTGTCTGAATCCGATTCAATAGAGCCCATGTCACATCCAGTCCTCATCATCATCGGCGATGCCAGTGAAACCGTCGATACTCTCTACCCTTACTACCGGCTGATCGAAGGCGGTTATCAACCTGTCGTCGCCGCTCCGGAAGTGCACCGTTACAACATGGTGATGCATGAGGTCAAACCCGGTTGGACCATCACCCGCGAATGGGAAGGCTATACCTTGCAGTCGGATATCGCATTTTGTGATGTGAAACCCGAAGACTACCTAGGTATCTTTTTCAGTGGAGGCAGGGCGCCGGAATACCTGCGTTACGATGAAGATTTGATACGCATTACCCGCCACTTCTTCGAGCAGCAAAAACCCATTGCCAGCGTCTGTCACGGGGTAGAGATCCCTGCCACTGCTGGATGTGTGAAAGGCCGGCGCATGGCCACTGTGCCCAAGTGTCAATTTGATCTCGAGGTTTGCGGAGGCATTTTTGTCAATGAGCCATGCGTGGTCGATGGCAACCTGGTAAGTGGTCGCACCTATCACGATCATGGACATTACATGGGGGCCTGGATGCGACTTCTGGATGAGGCGCGCGCAGCCAAAGCTTGAGTCGCAGACGCAAGATAGACTCAGCTCAGGATTCCAATTCCATGCTCCTTAGCAGGCCTGAGGGTTCTGCCAAGGCATCCCTTACCATCTGCTGGGCCCGTTGTTGGCTATTGGCGACGGCATAGAAACGCAGTTGAGGGGCATTACCGGAAGGACGAATGTGAGCAATGTCTCCGGAGTCGAAATAAAAACGTACCCCATCCATGTAATTGATGCGTGTGATCGTGCCATAGCCAGCTTCTGGGGTGAAAAAGCGGGCTGCCTCTTCGCATAAATGAGCGATCAGGAGGGCTTCATCGTGATCCGCTTCCCGCTGATCTCCATGAGCAAAATGCAAGGTGATGGTCTGCTTGTGCCAGCGCCAGTCAACCAGCTGATCCAGGGGAGGCGTCCAGCGTTGGATCAGGCTACGACTCGCCGCCTGAGGGAAGGCATCGATCAAACCGGCCTTGCCAAACCGAGCCGGTAACTCACCCATGAGATCCACAATCTGCTTGGAGGACACTTGGCAGGCACGCAGGACACAAAGAATGGGTAAGAAGGCGTCCCGCGTTTCCAGAGGCTGGAGTGCTCCATGTTCGCCTTCCACACTGCTGGAAAGCAGAAAGCCCCCGTTGGCTTCCCACCCGACGATGGCGGATTGCCCACTCTCTTTCAGCGCTTGCATGGTGGCAATGACGTGAGGCGAACCAATTTTGGTTTTGTAGGGGTGAATCTCTTTTCGCGCCAAATGCTGATCGACGGCATCATTGGCGCTGATGGGGACCACGACCGTTTGTGCTTTGAGAAAATCCGCACTCAGGCATCCCAACAGGTCTCCGGGTATGAATTGCAATCGGCCCCAACTGTCGACACCGCATACCAATGGACGATCACTGTCGCCATCGGTAGAGACAAGGGCAGTTGGCTTTCCGCCCTGTGCGATCACTTCTTCGAGCATACGCTGCAATTCATTGAGCTGGTCTGCGGAAATATCCTCAGTGTCAATCGGGACAAACCTCTCGCTTTTGCCCACCTTCCACACCTTGGCGCCCAGGCTTTCCAGTAGTTCCACCAAAAGGTCCCGACCCACGGCCGAGTGCTGGTAGACTAGGCACTCCATTCCTTCGAGGCTTCCCGCCGGAAAGAAACCGCGATACCGATCGAGGTAACGCTCAGTGGCCTCAGGATGGGCTGATGCAGGCCACGTCCTACTTAAGCTACTCTTGAACCAACCGTGATCATCAAAGAGCGATCGCTCCTCGGGCATGGCATATTGGAGTCGCCTTGTCGCGTGGACGCTGGAAAGAATGGGAGACTCGTCGGCCTTGAGTACTTCTCCATTGGGCTTGTTGAATTTGATGCCGTTCCTGTCAAATGGGATGTGACTGCCCGTTACCATGATGCTGGCGCAGTTGGCTTGCAAGGCGTCGAACATCAGTGCGGGCGTGGGAAGGCGGCCCAGGAATCGAATCACCAGGCCCAGATCTTCCACGGCCTTGCCGACCGCACGCAGGATGCTTCGCTTGTCCCCATCGGTGCTCGGGCGAAGGTCTCCGCCCAGGCAGACTGAATCGCCTGGCTGGATGGCGTGCATGCCCAGGAGGTATTCCAGAAAGCCCGTGGTATTGATGTAGACCTCCAGATCGGTCATGGCATCCACCCTGCCTCTGAGTCCGCTGGTTCCGAATTTGAGACATTCCGGTGTCTGTCCTCGAAATTGCAGTGAAGTTGATGATTCCATTGGCATAAATTCAAATGCTGGGGACCAGTGCTCGATAAATCGTGGTCTCGGGTGCGACCTCCACGCGCATCTGGGTCTTGGCGGGAATGAAAAACGCCTCACCTTGTTGCATGACAAGTGCGGATGCTTCTTGAGACACCAGCTTGCCAGGGGTGTTTCCTATCTGTGCCACGAACCAAATTTCAGGGCCTGGTGTGCTTTGGTCAAGGCTCAGCGATTGGTCGGTTGTCATCAGGCATTGCAACTCAAACTCTCGAGCGGGTGTGACGAAGCGGGACCACGGCTCCTTCAGGCTGCCCGCGGTGGGCTGGATCAGCTGGGTTTGGGGTTCCTGAACATCCAAATGAGCCAGAAGGGCCTCGACATCCATGGTTTTGGTGGTCAGGCCGCCTCTGAGGACATTGTTCGAATTCGCCATCAATTCCATGCCGGTTCCCTCCAGATAGGCATGCAGGACACCCGCTCTGACAAACATCGCCTGACCGGGTTCAAGGCAAATGAGATGGAGCATGTAAAAGGAGAAAAGACCGCGGTCAAAAGGGTCGGAAGTGGATAGGGATGCGGACGCTTTCAACAACCAGTAACTGGGATCGTTTCGTTCAAAAGCAACTTTTTGATGGCGTTTGTGAAGGTCCCTCAATAGAGGCTCCAGCGCTTTTTGGCGCTGATGGGAATCCAGCTCCATCACTCTACGGTAGAGTTGTGAGGTGGCTTGTGGCGTCTCCTGAATGCCATTGAGAAGTGGAGCCCATTGAGGGATTGACAGAAACCGGTCGCGAATCTCACTCCAGGGTCGAAACCCGCACAGGCCATAAAACGGGCTCAATGCGGCGATTATTTCTGGTTTGTGATTGTCGTCACGAAACAACCGTTCAGAGACATCCATGGGAGGCATGGAGTTTTGCTCCCTTGCAAAGCCGACCTCTGCCTGCTCCTTGGTTGGGTGCACTTGTATGGACAAGGGCTGGGCCGCAGAAAGGACCTTGAAGAGGAAAGGCAAGCTCGCACCGAAACGCTGTATGACGTGCTCTCCCAGTAGGGGCTCAGGAGCCGAACCCATGGCCTGATCCATGGGGATCGCGAGGGAGTTGTCGACATCGAGGAGGGTCGACGGAAGATCCGGATGCGCCCCCATCCAGAACTCCGCATGGGGTTTTTGAGCCTCGTTGGAGATCCCCAGCAGCTTCGGGATGGCACCTTTATCTCCCCATGCGTAATGTTGGATGCCCCCTTTGAGTGGATACGGTCTGGATTTCAGTGGCAACTTCAAAGTCATGGATGAGAGAATAAAGGATATGAGGGCTTCTTGGGGGCCTTTTCCACAACCTTAAGCTCGGGGATTGCCGTCTTCGAGTCGATTTTTTAGGATGACGTCATGCATGCTCACCGATGATCAGGGCTACGGGGATTTTGGATTTCAAGGAAACCCGATTCTGAGGACCCCCAACCTGGACGACATGGCCCGTCAGAGTGCACAAATGACTCAATACTATGTCAGTCCCGTGTGTGCTCCGACTCGGGCCTGCCTCATGACCGGGCGATACAATTATCGGACTCGATGCATTGATACCTACATCGGCCGTGCCATGATGGATCCCGAGGAGCGTACCCTTGCCGAGTATTTGTTTGATGCGGGCTATGCGACCGGCATTTTCGGCAAATGGCATCTAGGCGACAATTTTCCGCTTCGTGCCATGGACCAGGGTTTTGAGGAATCGCTGGTGCTTCGTGGCGGAGGTATCGGGCAGCCATCCGATCCCCTGGGTGCCGAAGGAAAATACACGGATCCAACCCTTTTTCACAATGGCACTCCCCTTTCAATGAAGGGTTACTGCACCGATCTTTACTTTGATCATGCACTGAGTTTTATTCAGCAGGCCAAGGCGCGCAATCGACCGTTCTTTGTCTATCTTCCGACCAACGCTCCACACGGCCCTTTCCACGATGTGCCTCAGGCCGAATATGACTTCTATCGCTCTCAAAATCTGGCCAATGACCAATTTCCACAGAAGCATGGGCACCCACTTCCGGAAAATGCGGACTTGGATAAACGAGCCCGTATTTTTGCCATGATTGACAACATTGATCAAAATGTCGGAAAGCTGACCCGTGGTCTCGAAGAGTTGGGGGCCCTCGAAAATACCCTCATTCTTTTCATGGTCGACAATGGGCCGAATGGGAGGCGCTATGTTGCCGGCATGCAGGGCATGAAATCCCATGTGCACGAAGGGGGGATTCGCTCTCCTTTGCTTCTGCACTGGCCTGCTCAGCTCAAGGCGGGCATTTCCTCAGACAAGGTGGTCGCCCACATAGACGTGACACCTACCATTCTGGATGCTTGTGGGATTCGTTTCCCAGAGGGGCCAAAAATGGACGGCAGAAGTTTTCTCCCCCTTCTGGATGGGAGACCTAGTGTGTGGCTTGATCGAACCCTTTTCATTCAATCCCATCGAGGGGATGTTCCCGTTCGCTACCATCATTTTGCCGCTCGCAATCAGCGCTGGAAATTACTGCATGCCTCTGGTTTTGGGCAGGAAGGTTTTCAAGGTGCACCCCGTCTGGAACTGTACGACATGCAGTTGGATCCTCTTGAAACACGAGAAGTATCTCGGTTTTTTCCTGATGTAGTGAAGGAGATGACTGCGGCGTATGACCGGTGGTTTGATGATGTGGCGGCCACACGTCCCAACAACTATGACCCCCCAAAAATCGTCATCGGTTCGATGGAGGAAAACCCCACCTGGCTCACTCGCCAGGACTGGCGCCACCTTCAGGGCAGGCCGTGGGGTGCCAATTCCAATGGGCATTGGTCGGTGCGCTTGACTCGCCCGGGCTTTTATCGCGTCATTGTACACACCAAAGCCGCGCGAAAAGCGACCGCGGTGAGGATGACCCTGGGCGATGGATCCTGGGATGATTTCCAGCCAAACCAAGCAGGTCAGCTGGAAAAAGAAATTCAGGTAGCTTTACCCACCGAAGGCGAGCTGCAAGTCGAACTTCAACTTGAAGATGAAAGCGTGGGGCCTCATCAACTGGAGATCCACTACCGTCCGAGCTCAAAGAAACCGTAATTCGGTGGTGGCAGCCTTGGCGTCCCAATTCTTGGGCGGCTTGGTGCGGATGGAGTGTACTTCCTTGATGGAGACCTGATTGCCCTTGGCCTTGGCTGATTTGATTCCCAATTCACCCGGATTTGCCGTCTGTTGACTGACTTTTTGCCGTGGTGCTGCCTTGTACTTGATATAAAGCACTTCGGGAGTGCCGGGTTCAAAGAACAGAACTTTTGATTTCTCCGGGCACAGGCGGTAGTCCTTGTTGAGAATCGTGCCACCAAAGGTAAAGCGCTTGAGGTAGGTGACCCCTTTGTGGCGATACGCCATGGTCATCTCGCGTTCCCGCTCAGGGGTGGCGCAGTAGAGGAGCTCTTTACCCAGGAACAATTTGTCAGGTACTTCAATGACCTTGTAGGCGCCATCCTGAAGCACGACCAGAATCTTGTCGTATTTCGAACAAGCCATCTGAAACTCACTGCCACTCACTTTATAGCCGATGTATCCCTTGTCCCTGTCATAGGCAACCTTCAGCGACTTGAAGGCTGCTTCCTTGGCAACCACGGTTTCAAAGCTGCCGATCTGTGTCTTTCTGGGGAAGGTCGAGCCGTAGGCCTTGAGGAGTTCCTTAATGTGACGAATGGTGTATCGAGTGAGGGACTTAAGGTTTTGCCTGGTTTGATCCAGTTCGGCCTGCACCTTCTCGATTTCCTGTTGATGTCGTTGGATGTCAAAGAGGGAAATACGGCGGATCCGAACGCCCAGGAGCATTTCGATATCGCTGTCTTCCAGGTCCCGGTAGTATTCTTCCCGATAAGGCTCAAAGCCTTTGTAAATCGCCTTATGGATGGCCTCTTGTGTTTTGCAGGATTCGATTTTCTTGTAGATCCTGTTTTCGATGAAGATGCGGACCAGGGTTTTGAAGAACAAGTCCTCCAGTAGTTTTTGCTCCTTGAGTTCCAGTTCGCGTCGCAGCAAGTCCACCAGTTGTGTGGTGTTTGCCTGGATCACCTCGCTTACCGTCATTTCCACCGGGCGCTTGTCCCGGATGACAATCAATCTGCTGGAAATGCTGCACTCGCAGCCGGTGAAGGCATAAAGGGCCGGAATGAGTTTTTCCGCCGGCACGCCTGGAGGTGACTTGATTTCGATCTCAATTTTTTCGGAGGTGAAATCATTGATGCTGCGCACCTTGAGCTTTCCCTTGCGGGTTGCGTCCTCAATGGAAGCGATCAGGGATTCGGTGGTTGTTCCCGGGGGGATCTGAGTGATGTGCAGAGTCGAGGCGTCCTTGACGTCGATCTTGGCCCTGACTTTCACACTCCCTTTGCCATCTTCATAAGCCGTGGCATCCATGAGACCTCCCGCCGGGAAGTCAGGAAGGAGTTCGAAGGGTTTTTTTCTCAGGATGGCGATTTGCGCCTCCAGCAATTCGCAGAAATTGTGGGGAAGGATCTTGGCTGAGAGGCCGACGGCGATGCCCTCGGCTCCAAGCATCAACAACATGGGGATTTTGCTCGGAAGACATACCGGTTCCTTGTTGCGTCCATCATAGCTGGGAACAAAGTCGGTCAGCTCATCATTGAAGAGTTGCGTGCGTGCCAGAGGGGTCAGGCGACACTCGATGTACCTGGAGGCTGCTGCGGGATCTCCGGTGAAGAGGTTGCCAAAGTTGCCCTGGCCTTCAATGAGGTATTGCTTGTTGGTCAGGACGACCAATGCATCGCTGATGGAGGCATCTCCATGAGGGTGGTATTGCATGCAGTGGCCCACAATGTTGGCCACCTTGATGAACTTGCCATCGTCGTTCTGATGCAGTGACCACATGATGCGCCTCTGAACGGGCTTGAGCCCGTCGACAAGACTTGGAATGGCCCGATCGCGGATGACGTAGGAGGCATATTCCAGAAAGTTGGTATCCATCCTCTTACCCAAGGGTGATTGGGGCTCCTCGGTGCTCCCGGAGCCCTCGGGCTTCGCCTCTTGAGGTGGTTCCCGATCATTCCCCATTCCGGACGCCGCCGATGTGTCGGGCGCTTCCTCGTCTCGGGGTGGGTTCTCTGAGGCATCCTCTTGGATGGGTAAATCTCCGAAATCGTAATGTGCGTCCATAGGGAGTTCTGGGTCTCCCGATCCTGTGTTTTTCTTTTTACGCGGCATGTGAGCTTACAGGAGATAGAGTTTAGTCTTCGACTGGAACCACCAGGTGATTCATGATGTAGTTCCGTCTCTGAGGCGTGTTCTTGCCCATGTAAAAGGTGAATATGTGATTGGCTTCTTTCTGGGAGGCATGCTCTACGCGATGAATACGCATGTCCTGACCGATGAAATGCTTGAATTCGGTGGGGGATATTTCTCCCAGCCCCTTGAAGCGTGTGATTTCAACCCCCTTTGCGAGTGTTTGAATGGCCTTTTCGCGTTCCTGATCTGAATAGCAATAGATGGTTTTCTTGCGATTGCGCACGCGAAAGAGTGGAGTCTCCAGAATGTAGAGGTGGCCCTCATGGATCAGTTGATCGAAAAACTTGAAAAAGTAGGTGATCATCAAGTTGCGAATATGCAGGCCATCCACATCGGCATCGGTGGCCAGGATGACTTTCTCATAGCGAAGGTCGTGGATCGAATTCTCAATGCCAAGTGAGCACATGAGATTATACATTTCATCGTTCTTGTAGACGGCATCACGCTTGAGATCCCATACATTGAGGGGCTTCCCTTTGAGGGTGAAAATCGCTTGGGAATTCACGTCACGACAGCTCACGATCGAGCCTGCGGCGGAGACTCCCTCGGTAATGAAAACCATGGTGTCGAGTCCCTTGCCTTTTTCCTTGTTGAAATGCTTCTTGCAATCCTTGAGTTGAGGAATGCGCAAGCTAACAGCCTTGGAACGTTCGCGGGCGAGTTTTTTGACCGCCATGAGCTCCTTGCGCAGTTTGCGCGTGTCCTCCACCTTTGCCAGGAGAGTGTCTGCAACCTTCTTGTCCTGATGCAGTAGATGCAGCACTTCTTCCCTGACTTTGGTGACCAGTTCGGATCGGATCTCCGTGTTGCCAAGTTTGTTTTTGGTCTGCGACTCAAACATCGGTTCCTGCAGGCGGATGGCGACAGCCCCCACCATGCATTCGCGGACGTCATCGCCATCGTACTTGCCTTTGGCGTACTCGTTGACGGCCTTCAGGAGCCCCTCGCGGAAAGCGCTGAGGTGGGTGCCGCCATCGGAGGTGTATTGCCCATTGACAAAAGAGAAGAAGGTTTCACCGGAGCGTCCCTGGCTGTGGGTGAAGCAGAATTCCAGTGTCTTGGAGCTGAAATAGAAGGGAGGGTAGATGGCATCTTCTGCCACTTCTTCCCGGATCAGATCCAGAAGGCCTTTGCGGGAATAAAAGGTTTTTCCGTTGTAGATCAGCTTCAGGCCGGAGTTGAGATAACTGTAGTGCTTGAGGCGTTTTTCGATCAACTCCTCGCGTAGCTGCAGTTTCTTGAAAATGCTTCTGTCCGGTTCAAAGCTGACGAAAGTGCCATTGGCCTCTCCCTGGCATTTACCTTTCTTTTTCTCCAGCAAGGACCCTTTGGAAAATGAAGCGGCTGCATAGGCTCCATCCCGATGCGATTTGACGGTGAAGGATTGGGAAAGGGCATTGACTGCCTTGGTGCCGACTCCGTTGAGTCCGACGCTAAATTGAAACACCTCGTCGTTGTATTTGGCACCCGTATTGATGGTGGAGACACAATCGACGATTTTGCCCAAGGGGATCCCCCTTCCGAAATCCCGGACACTGACTTGATTGTCTTCGATGTCGATCCGGACTTCCTGGCCGAATCCCATGATGTATTCATCAATGGCATTGTCGATGACCTCCTTGAGGAGAATGTAGGCGCCGTCATCATAATGGCTCCCGTCACCGATGCGACCAATATACATCCCCGTTCGGAGCCGGATGTGCTCCAATGAGGAAAGAGTCTTGATTTTGCTTTCGTCGTAATTGTGTTTGTTTGCCGCCATGATTCTTGGGTCTCATGTGTTGGGCCCTTGCTTCCCATCTCACCGGGTGAAAAGGCATGCCAAGGCCATCGCTGGGGAGTCTCCACCAGCGGTTACGACAGGAAAAATACGACGGGAACAGCTTCATTTCCGGTGGCTGTAGAAAAACCCCGGTGGTGGACGTGGCTCTTTGACTTTGGTGAGTCACGTGCAGTGGAAGACTTCTTAACAAACATCTGGCATTCTTCCACTCTTTTCGCCAAAAAAGTAATCATGACCGCAACTTTCCATCCAACGATTCCAAAAAGGATCTCAGGCCTCTGTTCCGTCTTTGTCCTGTGCGGCACTTTTCTGGAAATGGGGGGGGAGTTGCTTATGGCCCAGGGAGAGACCGATCGCTCGGCCAATGTGGTGTTGATTGCCGGACCCATTACCGGGCATCCCAAAGAGGCTCACGAATATGAAAAGGCCGTGACCCTGATCAAGCACTGTTTGGAGACTTCTCCCAACGCCCCCTCCATGAATCTTTCAGCTCACTACCAGGGATGGCCTGAAGACCCGTCGGTTCTGGAGAGAGCCGATGCCATTCTTCTGGTTTCCGACGGGAGCGATCATCAGGAGACGATGCATCCTTTTTACAGGGAAGATCGTTTTGCCATGCTCAAAAAACAGATGGACAGAGGGTGCGGACTGATGCTTCTGCACTGGTCGACCTTTCATCCAGCTCGATTTCATGATGAGATTACCGAGTGGATTGGGGGTTACTTCGATTACGAAACGGGCCCTGAACCTCGAAAATGGTATTCACGCATTCAGACATGGAGTCAAGAGGTGTCTCTCGCTTCCATGGCACACCCTGTGCTCAGGGGGGTCCGCCCTTTTGAACTGAAGGACGAATACTACTACCACCTTCGGTTCCGAACCTCCGACAGGCGTCTGCAGCCCATCCTTCAAGTCCATCCTCCGGGCGAAGAATCTCTGGATACCGTTGCGTGGTGTTTGGAGCGCAAGGACGGAGGCCGAGGTTTTGCCTTTACCGGTGGTCATTTCCACGACAGCTGGTGGCTTCCGGATTTCCGAAGGATGCTGCTGAATGCAGTCGTCTGGACCTCTGGATGTGAGGTTCCCGAGGATGGGGTCGTGAGTGCGTTGTCCTCGCGCCAGAAAGTGGTGATTTTAACGGGAGATCAGCACCCTGCTCATGACTGGAAGGACACGACCCTGGCATTGATGCACGCAATGGAATTGGATCCAAGGTGCCGGGTTGAAGTGAGTGAATCGCCCGAGGCCTGGCTATCGGATGCTTCCCATTTGCACGGGGTCGATCTTCTGGTCATGAACTATTGCAATTGGGAAAGCCCGGGATGGGATGCCCGAGCCAGGGAAAGACTCGATCAATTTGTTCGCAGAGGTGGCGGACTTGCCGTGATTCATTTTGCCAACGGGGCATTCCATGCTTCGTTGCCTGGGGCCGAAACATCGGACTGGCCGGGTTATCGGAGATTGGTGCGACGGGTTTGGGATCATGATGCTCCAAGCGGTCATGATCCCTATGGACCGTTTGAAGTGCGTGTTTCGCAGGTCAAGCATCCCATTACTGATGGATTGCCCTCGTTTCAGACAGAAGATGAACTTTACTTTCATCAAGCTGGGGATCGCCCGGTGCAGGCCCTGGTTTATGCGGATTCATCGGTGACGGGGCAGGTAGAGCCCCTTGCCTGGGCCTACCATGTGGAGCAGGGTCGGGTGTTCCAGACCCTATTGGGTCATGCCAGCACTTCGATCTATCGAGCAGCAAACTTGATCCAACGAGGATGCACTTGGGCTGCCGGCAAAGAGCCGTTGAGCTTTGATCCGCCTGCGATCCTTGCCGAAGGGGCCATGATGCGAGATGGGGCTTCCTGGAAACCTTGAGCTGGGCTAAGAATGAATCGAGCGGATTGGTCTGAGGTATGATGAAATCGCGACATGCCTTTGCAAAATTAGCCTGCTTTGCCACTGTATGAAACACTTTGAAAACGCATCCGAATCGGGGTGGTTCGCTCGGATGAAATGCCTTCATTCCTTGGTCGTGCTTGGTGCGATGATGGTCTGGCTGGTTTCATTCTCTGCCATGGCGCAGTCTGATGGTCTGGTAGCCTACTGGCCGCTGGATGAGCTGCGAGCCGGTGCCACTCCCGACGTTGTGGGGGACTATGACTTGGAAGCTACCCATCTTGATGTCGGCGATGTGGTGTCAGGGCGGCACGGGCGCGCCATCTCTTTTGATAGTGGGCGTCAGACGCTGCTATCCCGCGTTCATCAAGTGGGCGAAGAACTTCCCATCAACCAGCATCCCTCCTTTACCCTCTCCCTTTGGGCGAAGGTGGATGGTCGCAGGCAAAATGATCTGAGACTTTTCTCCGAAGGGAACACCGTGGACAGCAACCCTCTTTTCAATCTGGGAACACACAGCGGTGGGGCTGACGGTCGTTTGGATGTGTATCTTCGTCAGAGTGGTTGGCCTACTTTTGGGCACGCCTATTCCGAGTATGAGCCATTGGATGGTCAATGGCATCATCTGGCTTGGGTGGAGCAAGATGGGCAACGTTCTCTCTATGTGGATGGTCGCTTGGATGCTTTGGAGATCGCTCCTCGGCCGGATGGAGCCTGGCGATTGGACAACACCACCTTGGGGGGTATCTTGCGTGCCTCCCCCTCGCATTGGGTCACTGGTCTGATCGATGATGTCGCCGTTTGGCGTCGTGCTCTTTCAGGGGATGAAATCCACCAGCTTTCGGAACAATCGGTAGGCGATTGGCTGGAAAATAGCGACGCATCCCTCTCGGGTTCACAGGTCAAGCTGAGTCAATATTGGGTCAAACGGTCTCATGAGGTTGGATCGGTCGTCGCCGATTTGTCTCTCTCATCCGAAGAAGCCTTGGGGCCGGTTTCTTTTGAATTTGTGGAAGGTCAGGGATCCGAAGGCAACACCTTATTTGTGATCGAAGATCAAAAATTGATGTTGGCTTCAAGCTTGGAACGGCTTTCCCATGGGCAAGAATTGAACCTTCGAATGAGAGTCCAAGATGCCGGCGGTTGGACCGATGAGGTGTCTATGATGATTCTGGTGGTCAGTGGGGAGGGTCTCATAGCTCCGGTTCTGATTACAGAACTGATGGCCGACAACCAGGGAATCCATCTTGACGGCGATGGAAGAGCGGTCGATTGGATTGAATTGCACAACCCTTTGAGCATTCCGGTCAACTTGACCGGTTACTTTCTGACCGATCAGATAGATGATTTACGTAAATGGAGGTTTCCGCCCTGTGAGATGGAACCTGGAGCTTACCTGGTGCTTTATGGTGGGGCACCGGAAGTCGATGGAGTGAGGCAGGAAGATTTTCGTGACGCTCAGGGTTTCCTGCATTTCAGTTTCAATCTTGATGCAGATGGAGAGTATCTTGCACTGGTTGAGCCTGATGGGCAGAGGATTGCCTTCGAATTGGCCGAGAATTACCCTGCCCAGTTTGCGGATGTCTCCTACGGCATGAATGCTCAAGGACAGTGGTCTTTTCAAACACGACCCACACCCGGTCGAGGAAATTCTGCAGGGGTTCTCGGTTGGGTGGGAGATACTGTTTTTTCGGTGGATCGAGGCTTTTACGACGAGCCTTTCGAAGTGGTTATTTCAACTTCTTCGGGGCAGGAGGCGATCATTCATTACACCTTGGATGGTAGTGAGCCCTCTCCTGCTCATGGTCTGGTTTATGAATCTCCGATCACGGTCAACACCACAACGACCCTTCGGGCCATGGCATTTCGAGAAGGGTGGGAATCTACCAACGTGGATACCCATAGCTATGTCTTTGTGGATGACGTTGCACACCAACCGGCTCAACCCTCAGGATGGCCTCAGAATTGGGGACGCAACAGCGAAGTGGATGGTCGAGATGGAGCCGGTAATGGGACGGTGCCTGCCGATTACGAAATGGATCCTCGGGTGGTTGATCAAACCCTGGAGGGCTTCGGCATACGGGATGCGCTATTGGATATTCCCAGTGTTTCCATCGTGATGCATCCGGACGATTTCATTGAACCCGGAAGAGGCATTTATTCCATACCACAATCACGTATCGAGAGGGTTTGTTCGATGGAATACCTGCATCCTGATGGCACAAAAGGATTTCAGGAAAATGCCAAGATTGAGGTGCACGGCAACTCGAGTCGGCGCCCATGGCGCATGCAGAAGCACTCCCTGCGAATCACCTTCAGCGGTCAGGTTGGTGTCAAATCGCTCGATTATCCTTTGTTTGAGGAGTCTCCAGTGAGCCGATTCAACCAGCTGGTTCTTCGAGCCTGTTTTACCGATAGCTGGGCCTTGGTGAGCTGGGGGAGCAGTCGTTATCGTCCCAACGATTCTCAATACATACGCGATGTATGGATGAAGGAATCCTTCCGTGACATGGGCCAGCCCTCCAGCCATGGGTCGTTCGTGCATCTTTATGTGAACGGTTTGTACTTTGGCCTGCACAACCTGACGGAGCGATTGGCAGAGGATTTTTTTGCCGATCATTTGGGGGGTGATCCCGAGGACTGGGAAATCAATGAGGACTTCGGCAGTCCCGGACCACGCTGGAACCAAATGCTTTCAATGGATGTGACCGATCCCGATGCCTATGCCGAACTCCACCAGTATGTTGATCTGGCAAACCTGGCAGATTACAGCCTCTTGCATTTTTATGCGGATGCCGAGGATTGGCCCCATCATAACGGTTACGCAGCGGTCAATCCGGTTTCAGGGGATGGGCAGTACCGTTTTTTTGTGTGGGATCAGGAAATCGTCTTGGACAAGTTCACATGGAACCCGTTCAACAAAAATAGCGGAATGGGTGCTCTCTTCCAAAAGCTCCGAGCCAATATTGATTTCAGGCGTCTTTTTGCTGATCGAGTGCAGAAGCATCTTTTTCACGGAGGTGCTTTGAGTTTGGAGGCCAGTCGTGAGCGCTATCGCAAGCTTGCGGATCAGATTGACAAGGCCATCGTGGCTGAATCGGCACGCTGGGGGGACACGCAGATGAGCACCCCTTATGGTAATGTCATTGAACAACCCCGTCCGCTGAGTGATGTGGATGATGATCACTATCCGCCCGCTCCTCATGCGCCTGATGTTTACTTTACTCGCGAAGACTCCTGGCTAGTGGAGCGGGACAACGTGGTCGAACACTACCTGCCCACTTTGCATGATGCTTCCAGTCCCCATGCGGTGATCAATGAACTGAGAGCTGCCAACCTTTACCCCTCCCTGGATGCTCCCGGTCTTTCACTGAAGCCGGGCCCTGTGGTTTTCGGGCAAGCATTGGGCATGCAGGCAACCCGAGGTACCGTTTACTATACCCTGACGGGCCAGGATCCATGGCAACCTTCCAAGGATGCTCAACAAGTGCTTCTACCCGACGGCGTGTCTGCCCATGCGTGGATTCCAGTGGATGATCGTCATGGTCTCTTGTGGACGCGGAAGAACTTCAGAGCGGATGACACTTGGTTGGAAGGTCGAACGGGCGTGGGCTATGAAACGAGCCTTTCCGATTACAAGGGATTCATAGGGCTGGATGTTATGGGAATGAGGAATCTCAATGGATCGGTCTACATACGGGTCCCCTTCGAGATGAGCGATTTGACCTGGATGAGCGATGACACCCGCGTCTTTCTTCACATGCGCTACGATGATGGGTTTGTGGCCTACCTCAATGGTCGAGAAGTGGCGCGAGCCAATGCGCCACTGGGTCAACCCTCCTGGGACTCACTGGCCCGTGCTTCACATGCCGACAGTGCAGCTAGCCAATTTGAAGCGTTTGATATCACCGATCATCAAGACGCGTGGGTTCAGGGAGAAAACGTCCTGGCCATTCATGGACTCAATGTCTCGCTTTCCAGTAGCGATTTGTTGATCACCCCCAAAATAGTGGCTTCGCAGAGAGTTCAAGGGGTCCTGCCTGCTGAAGTGCTTACTTACACACAGTCCATTCCACTGACCCAGAGCGCCCACCTCAAGGCTCGTGCCTTCTACCAGGGTGAGTGGTCCGCTCTGACCGAGGCCCATTATTCCATGGGTCGCCCTCCAGCACCTGGTGATCTGGCCTTGACCGAAGTACACTATCATCCGGCTGAGCCACAGCACGGTGAGTTTGTGGAGATCTTGAACATGGCGCAGGATACTCTGGTTTTGGATGGGGTCACTTTCAGTGATGGGCTTTCCTTTGTGTTTCCTCCCCAAAGCCTGCTCGAATCTGGACAGCGTGTGGTGGTTGCCCAGTATCCCCAAAGCCTGCGTTCCGCTTACCCGGGCATCATGGTGTACGGTCCCTTCGCAAACCATACTCAGCTTTCCAACGGTGGCGAGCGTCTGAGTCTCGTCAACGCATCTGGAGACGTGCTTCTTGGTTTGGAATACCGCGATGAGGCCCCGTGGCCTGATTCAGCAGATGGAGAGGGATACAGTCTGGTTCTCAGGGATCCCGCTGCAATCGGTGCTCTGAACGATCCGGCGCTTTGGACTGCCAGTGATGCTTTGGGTGGATCACCGGGAGTGATGGATGTCAACGAGACAAGGAGCAATGTTTCTAGCGATGTCGATGCCGATGGAATTCCCGCACTGGGTGAAGTATTTCATGGAACCAGTGATGCTGAGCCTCAAAAAGTCGAGGAAGTGTTTGTCATCCGGTCGGTCATTCAAAGCAATCCTGAACCTACCATCTACTGGATGATGGATGTCATGCATGATCCAGCTGCCACCGAGATCCTGATGGATATCGAAGCCTCCGTTGATCTGAAGACCTGGCAATCTGCCGGCATCTCCTTGGAAAAAACAGCTGAAGTTATGGCAGATGAAGAGCGCGTCTGGCTGCGCTATATCTTGCCCCCAATGCAGACCCTTCCCAGTCGTCAATTCTTCCGGTTGAAG
>Ga0255767_1000613_pt1 | contig 32392 bp, 29 predicted proteins | sample 071ome_24_FD_179967 | JGI IMG/M metagenome (GOLD analysis project Ga0255767, IMG submission 179967) | Coastal salt marsh microbial communities from the Groves Creek Marsh, Skidaway Island, Georgia - 071402CT metaG (version 2) | ecosystem: Environmental > Aquatic > Marine > Intertidal zone > Salt...
CGGCGATCATTGCGAGCCGAAACTCGTCCCAGTCATCGTGTTCACCGGCGACCGCCCGGTACACCGCAACCAGTTCGTTCACGGTCGCGTCTCCGGGATCAGCTGCAACGGCGCTCAGCTCCGCAGTCGCATCGATGGATGCATACGACCAGGTTGCCGGGTCGGTGATGTGAAAGACCACGCGTTCGTCGCGTCGCATGTTGTGAGTCTTCGCTCGGTCGCTCGTGAGCGAGATGCAGATGCGGCCGTCGATCACGGCGTAGACAACGTCGGACGATTGCGCACGGCCATCCTTCCGCAGGGTGACAAGGACGCCATGGGTTCGGCTTGATGCCCAGTCGAGCGTGTGGGAGATGTCCATGAGTGGAGGTCTACCACCCGCAGGCCATCCGATTCCGCGGGGCCCATCAGGAGCTGGCGTCTCCGCCGCGAACCCACAACAGAGACGGACGTCGCGACACGCCCGTTCCTGACGGGCATGATGGCGCCATGACCGATGACGTGCTCAAGCCGGTTGCCGAGCGACTGGTCGACGACATCGATGCGGCGACTGCGCTGGCATCGGTGTTGCCTGACGACACCCTGCGTCACCTCGCCGCCGCCATACGGGACGAGGTCCGAGGTCGAGCCCGTGCCTCAGGGGATCACGACGCCATCATCGAGGAGGCGTTCGAGCAGGCGTTTGGTCGCGATGGGCTCGGGTCGGGTCCGTGGGTGAGCGGCGATGTGATCGTTTGCCCAGGGTCGATTGTGGCCAAGAACCGCAGCTCCCACCGCTGCCGGTTCGTCAGCGTCGATGATGTCTGGATCTGGGACAGCCAGGAACTGATTCGCGAAGAAAAGCAGTCTCACCCTGGCCGCGACGAAGGCTTCAAGGCGGTCGCTCTGCTTCCACTGGTGGAGGGACTCGCACTCGACCTTGTCACCGGCCGCGCACGTTCTGGCCAGCACAGTGTCGAGCGGGTCGTGTCCTATGAGGTCAGGCGGGGCGAACTTGTCGAGGTCAGCAGTCGCGTCGTCAGCGCCCGCGACATGCAGTGACCTGCGGCGCGGTCAGTGTTCGTCTCGGAGACGATCAAACTGGCGGCGGAGCCAGTCAACCTGGTCCTCGCCGTACCGGCGAGCGGGTTCGCTACCGACCCACAGCCGGACACCGTGCGGTACGCCGGGATACACGTGGAGTTCGGTCTCCACGCCGGCTGTCATGAGCCGCTGGGCAAAATCGATGTCCTCGTCCCGAAAGCCATCCGCACCGCCAACGCACACATAGCTCGCCGGGAGCCCGTCGAGCTTCTCGGCGCGAGCTGGTGCGGCATCGGCCGGGATCTCGTCGTCCGCAAGGTCACCGAGGTAGGAGCGCCACCCGACCTGGTTCGATGTGCGAGACCAGATCACCAGATCCTCGAACTGTGATGAGGCCGATGTAAGCCGGTCATCGAGCATCGGGCAGTCCAGCAACTGGAAGCGGACCGGTAGCCCGGCATCCCGTGCCCGGAGGCCGAGTGCAGCACAGAGCCCCCCACCCGCGCTTACCCCGGTGATCCCGACCCGATCCGGATCGATACCGAGTTCCTCAGCGTGGGTAAACGTCCACCGCAGGCCCGCCTCGCAGTCGTCGATGGCTGCCGGATAGGGGTGCTCGGGGGCCAGTCGGTACTCGACCGAGACGCCGACAATCCCGAGTTCAGGACACAGCCGGTCAAAGGTCGCGTCGTCCATGTCAAAACTGCCGAGGACATAGCCACCGCCATGGATTGAGTACAGGGCGGGACAGGGGCCCTGCAGGTCGACCGGACGGTGAACCCGGACAACGACGTGGGGATCCTCCGAGACGACATGATCGGTCCGGTCGACCGCATCACTCAGCTCGGCGGGCCCGCCCAGGCCGGTCTCACGAAGCATGGCGATGACGTCGGGATTCAGATCGGGGACGATCGACGCGAGCTCGGGGTCAAGGTCGGGATGGAGGTCCGGTGCCCTCATGGCCGGGCAACCGGATCGAGCCGCAGATCGGCGAGCAAGGTCAGGGTCGGTTCGCGCATGGCGACGACCGTAGCCAAGCCCAACCCAGCGGACCTCAGGCGCTCACGAAGGACTCGATGATGGCGAGGATCTCCTCGCCATGGCGCTCGACTTTCACCGGCCCGATCCCGGTGATGTTGAGGAGTGCGGATTCGTCGAGCGGCCGGGCCGCCACAAGATGATCGAGCGTGGCGTCGTTGAAGATCACATAGGCAGGAACCCCGCCGGCTCGGGCTGTTTCCGAACGCCAGGAACGCAGCTGCTCGCGCAGCGGGTTGTTGTCATCCGCGGTTGTTGACGGCGTGGACGCTCGCTGACGTTGTGGGGGTGGCGGCGCTGGCTCGTCGGGATCGGCCTCGGTATGGAGTTGGGCCACGAACGGTGAGGCTGGCCGCCCGGCGACAACGACCGTTCGCTGCGATGAACGAGTGATCGCGACGTGAAACACCCGCCGCTCTTCTTCGAGGTCGGCTGCAAGCCGATGAGGGACAAGCCCGGCGGTGACATCGTGGACCACGACCTGAGGCCACTCCCGGCCCTTGACCCGGTGGATTGTCGAGAGCTCCACGCCGTCGGGATCGGGCGAAGCCGTCTCGAGGCGCTCCTGGAGCCAGGCAGGAAAGCGCGTCGGATCGGGCTCGAGCGAAGCCACGGCCAACAGGGCGGCGAGGTCGTCGCCGTGCGCAGATCGGTCGACCGATCGACGGCTCGCATCCAGACGGTTGTCGAGCGCTGCCCCGAGCCCGATCTCGTCACGGATGGCGACGAGCAGGGTGGCCGTGTCGACATCGGGGCCTTCGGCGATCTCGCGAAGGTGTGTGAGGTCGGCAGCAAAGTCGGCCATCTTGCTCTGATCACGCGGCTCGTTCAGGCGGCGTGCAAGATCGAGCAACTCCGGGACCGAGCGCTTCTCGCCAGCCCACTCGATCAGTCGACCGCGGAGGCCTCGCGGTGGACGACGGAGTGCCGTTTCGAGATCGCGCCCGGTGAGCCGTTTCGCCGGAGCGGTCGCCAGCCGCAGCCAGGCCAGCACACCAGCGACACCGGTCCGGTCGAGAAAGCGGAGATCGACCGGCGCAGTGGTGGGGACACCGACTCGGTCGAGCCCGAGCATCGGCCCGAGCAGGGTGGCGTTGACCCGAGTCAGGATCGCGATGTCCCGAGGCTGTGCACCGCGCTCAAGCAGTCGTTCGACCTCGTCGACCGTGGCGGCGCTCGGATCGTCGGATTCGACGACGTCGAGCGCGCCACGATCGTCAGCAGGGTCGGCTGCGGCGGGCTCGATCGTCTTGTCGACCCGGCGACGGTTGTGGCCGAGCAGGGTTCGGGCGCCGGCGACGACGGCCGGGGCGCAGCGATAGTTGGTGGTGAGATCGTGGGCCCCAGAACCCGGGAAGAGATCAGCGAAATCGATGAGCCAGGCGGGTGAGGCGCCGGCATACCCGTAGATCGTTTGATCGTCGTCACCGACACCGAAGACCGAGGCGTCGGGGCCGGCAAGCAGTCGAACGAGCAGAACATGGGCGGGGGTGAGGTCCTGGAACTCATCGACCAGAACGATCTGAGCGGCTCGGCGGGCTGCGGCGCGAGCCGCTGGGTCGGCGCAGAGCACCTCGATGGCTCCCAGGATCTGTTCGTCGAAGTCGAGGAGGCCATGGTGGCGGAGTTGTTCTCGATACCCGGCCAACACGGTTGGGAAGTCCCGGACATCGCCGCCGAACTCCCGCTCGACCGCTTCGGGGGAGCGAAGCCCGAGTCGGGTTGCGGTCAGCGCCTCGAGATAGACCGCCATCGGATCCGCCATCGCCTGACGGCGTCGGCTCACCAGGCCGTCGAGCAGACGCCGAACCCGGTGCTCGTCGATGACCTCGGTCCCCGGTGCGGAGACCGGGCGAAGGAACGGGGCGCGCCCAGCGACGATGGCCAAGGCCAGGCTGTTGAGGGTGCGAATCTCGAGTCCTGGGAGGTCGGCAGTTCGTTCCTGCATCTCGGCCCGGGCGCGAACGTTGAACGCAAGCAGACAGATCGCCCGGGGGTCGATCCCTCGGTCGCGAATGAGGTGTCGAGCCCGTTCGGTGAGGACCCGGGTCTTCCCTGAACCGGCGGGCGCGATGATCCGGGCACCAGCGCCGCCGTGGGCCACGGCGGCGAGTTGATCGGGCGCAAGCTCGGCGGAGGGCTGTCGGTTGGTGAACGGCTGGAGCGACCCGATCCGGAGGTTGGCGAGCGGGACGACGGGGAGCGGACCGGCCTCCGTCCAGTCGAGCGGGCCGCCGTCGCACCACAGCGGACCGTTGGGGCCATGAACGTCGCCGAGCCCATCGGTCGTTGGTGTGGCTCCAGCAGCGACCGCAAGATCGACCGCATGGATACTCGGCGCGGCAGGGTCGCGAGCATCGACGCTGTGGGACAGCACCAGGTGCCGAATGGTCTCGCCCGCAAGTTCGGTATCAGGGGCCAGCTGCCAATACGGAAGGTCGAGCACCGGGTCCGCGGGCGGGAGCGCGCCGCTGAGCTCGATCACCACTCGCTGCCGGGCGGCTCGATGGGCTCGGAGCTTGGCCACTGCGGCTGGGTCGTCGCCCGCAAGGGTGACCCGGACTGCGTCGGACCAGGGGGCGGGCACCTCGGTACCTGCGTTGATCACCACATTGCGGCCGAGCGCATCGGGCCCAGCGAGATGATCCCACACTGGTTCGAGTCGGACGCTCGGCACTGCCGCCGGCTGGGAAGTACGCCCACCTGATGACGATGTGGTGGTTGTCTGAGCTGATGTCGGCTGCGCCGCAGCGGGAGCGGTCGCAACCGCAGGCGTTCCCGAGCAATTTCGTACCTCGGCCACCGTGGCGTGGCGGCCGCCACAGTGTCCACAGGCGATCACGTCCCCGAACCTACGGCACGGGAGTGACAGCAGCGTGGCGCTTCCGGCGAGGTGGGCGTGAGTGATCGTCTGCCGATCGAGCGGGGGCTGATGCGGTCTCGCTCGATCCGGCCGTCGGCACGTGAACTGGCCTAGAACTGGCTGAGATCCGTCCGAAACGGCTTTGGCGCATGCCTCGGCGGGCCAACTCCACCCAGCTTGAGCATCCGCACCACCCGGCCCCGGTGGCCAGCGAACGGTTCGAGCACCTCGAGCATGTCGTCATCGCCACCAACCTCGCCGGTGAAGGCGAAGGTCACGATGCCCGGAACGTGGAGATCGCCGACAGGAACGGCATCGGGGTCACCGCCGGCGATGGCCGATGTGAGCCCGGCAGTCCACGGCCCGATACCGGGCAGACGCTGCATCCACGCGATCGCTTCGGTTCCCGGAACCCCGTCGAGTCGTTCGAGTCGATCGGCGTACTTCGCTGCGACGCGAAGCACCCGAGCCCGGCTTCGTTCGATGCCTACCCGGTGAAAATCGTGGTCCCGCAGTGTGAGCAGTGTGGTGGGATCGGGGAGAACTCCCATCGGCCCACCGAGCGATGTATCGCCGTGATACCGAGCCAAGCGTTCGCGGCTTTGGGCGGCATCGGCAGCGACGACCCGCTGCCCGATCGCCGTCGTGACGGTCGACTCGAACCATCGCCCGGTCGCCCCGACTCGGAAGCTCCCAAACCGGTTGGCAATCCTTCGAAGCACCGGATTTTCAGGTCGGAACTCATTGACGTTTTCATCTCGGAGCCCGACCAATGCCGGTAGCTGCTCGACCGCCCACGCACTGCCGGGACCCCATGCGTCGACGCGAAGACCGGTTCTCGTGATTCGGAACGCAGTGACGGCGTTGCCGGTCGGTGTGGCGGTCGACCACCAGTGCACGCCCGCCCGTTTCGTGACCGTCTTGGACCACAGGAGTGCAAATCGAAGATCGAGCGGCTGGCTCGAATCGATCTCGGTTGAGATCGTCGGCTGGTCGGCCGAGACGTCGGTGTCGGTCACTCGTTGAGCGTTGACGATCCGACCGCATCCCGCTCAGCGGTTGCGGGCCCAGCAACCGCTGAGCGGTCACGCCGGGCGGCGCGGCGGCGTTCGAGCCGGCGCTGGATCGGGGCATCAGCGAGTGAGATGACGACAACCAAAACCGCCGCAATGATCGCGTCGAGCCACCAGTGGTTGGCGGTCAGAACCACGGTGGCGGTCATGAGCGCAGGGTGGCCCGCAGCGACCCATCGCCACGGGCTCGCACTGGCTTTGATGATCGCCCAGGCACCGATCAGCGCCCAGCCGACATGGAGCGACGGCATCGCCGCGATCTGGTTGGCGGTGTTGGCGATCGTCTCAGCGTCGTAGATCTTCGGCCCGAACTCTTGCAAGGTGTCGACGAATCCCAGGTCGGGGAACCAGCGCGGTGGGGCGAGCGGGAACGCCACATGGATCGCAAGGGCAACAAAGGTCGTGCCAAACAGCACCCGACGGACCCGGCCGTAGTGGTCGTGATGCCGCACGTACATCCACACGATCCAGACGGCGGTGCCGATGAAGTGGGCGAAGAAGTAGTAGCGGTTCAGGAACCAGATCGCGGCGTCGCTGTCGAGGATCGTGTCCTGAAAGTGCATCTCGTTGAGAATGCCGAGGGTCCTCTGGAAGTCGATGACCCGCTCGCTGTTTTCAAGCGCAACGTCGATCTCGTCCTTCACCAGGACGCGAACCAGCCGATAGGCCGCAAGTCCCCCCAGCAGGAGCGCAATTTCACGCCCAAGCGGCCAGCCGTATCGGGACCGCCATCGTGAGTTGTGCCGGGTGGGGGCACGCTCTGGTTTTGGGATCGCGTGCGCCATCTCGCCTCCGGAACACCGCCACCGTAGCATCGACCTCCGTTACGTTTCCTCCGCCTTTCGGAGGATTCGCGCTGGTGTTCGAGAACGGTGGACTCGTGGTCCGCCCGGATCTCAACCGTCGGCGTCGGCTTGGCCCTGAGTTTCGTCGGTGAGGTCGTTGGTCGGATCGTCGGCTGCGTCGGCTGCAGCCAGCGCGTCGATGAGCGAGGTCACATACTCGAGCACGTCGCGATCGGTGGCGGCGGTATCGAGTTGGTACTGCAGGATCGCAGCGCTGATGGCGGCACGGGTTCCGGTGCCGAGGATGCCGTCGATCGGGCCGGGTTCGAACCCGAGCTGCGTCAGGTCAGCTTGCAGCACGGCGACCTCATCGCCCGTCAAGGGCAGATCGACCTCGGTCTCGGCGGCGGCCAGGTCAACAATGTCTTCGGCGTCGCTACTTTCCGCCACGATCGCGCCGTCCTCGCCGAACGCATCGTCAAGAACGGGCGCGGCGATACGAGCCATCACCAACAGCGCGATGCCGACGCCGAGCAGAACGAACAGACCTTGGATGTGGAAACGCATGGGGGAGTCCCTGGGGGTGAGGTTCCCAAACATGACGCCGGAAGTGGGGGGTTGGTTCCCGATCGTCATGAAGCTGACACAGAGGGCGCAGAGAGCGAAGCAGCGTGGATCACGTCAGGAGCTGACCCCGAGCCGCTCCTCCGCGGCGTCGAGCGCAGCCACGACGAACCCGGCGAGGCCGTCGGTCTTCCGGTCCTGCCGGAAGTTTCGCCCTCCGAGCCACTCGCCGCCCAGGATCTCGGCAACATCGGCCATCTTGTCCTGGACCTTGCCGGCCGCCAGCGCGTACGAGATGAAGCCCGCAACCGGTTTGCCCCACAGTCCCGGCATGGCAAGCAGCTTCCCGCCGTCGCCGGGGTGCTGACCCATGACGAAGATGCCGTGGCACCAGCTGCCGAGAAACACCATGTCGGCGTCGGTCAAATACTCGAGGTTGATCTTGTCGCTTGGATAGACGCCGACCTCATGCCCGAGTTCCTGGGTGGCGGCGCCGATCAGTTCGGCGAGTTGGGCGGTGTGCCCGGTTCGGGACTCGTAGACGACAGCGACCTTCACGGCGTACCCCTCACGTTCGGCGTCGATAGAACGGCAGTTCGGAGTCTCGCACCAACCGGATCAGATCACACGCCGGCTGGCGAGGTGGCGTCCCGGTTCGGGCCGGATGAGGTGACTCAGCGCCGATGGCCAGGAGGGGTCAGGCAACCGTCAGGGGCGTGGCCGTCAACACCAGGACTGCCAGGGCGGTAACCCAGGCGAGCGAGGAGACGATGCGTTTGATCATGGTGTCTCATCGGCACGGTGCCGCGGGTTCTGAACCCTGGCTGGCCGATGTGGTCGACCGTCAGTTGTTGCCTCGGTTGAGGAGTCGGTCACGAATCTTGGCGCACTCGGGACACACCGGGTACTTCGACGGGTCGCGGCTTGGGACCCAGACCTTGCCGCAAAGGGCACGGACCGGGACCCCCTCGACCGTTGCTCGTGTCGCGTCCGCCTTGCGGACGTAGTGAGCGAACCGGTCGTGTTCGCCGTCGTCGGTCACCGGGTCGGTGACGGTCTCCTCGGTCGGCGCAGTGATCAGGTCGGAGGCCATGCGCCCAGTGTGTCACGCGAGCCCGAGGGAGCCGACGTCGCTGATGGTCTCGGTGCGACTCAGTCCGAATCGCTGAGCCTCTTCCCGGGATGCCGGTAGCGTGCCGGCATGCACCGCGGCGTGATGGTGGCCGTCGTCGGCTACGGACTCTGGGGCCTCTCGCCGATCTTTTGGCGGCTTGGTGACGGTTCGGCAGGCGACATCCTCGTCGTTCGGATTCTTGCGACGGTCACCCTCCTTGTTGTTGTGCAAGTGGTGCGGGACCGGGCTGCGCAGGTGCGTGAGCGGCTGGCCGACCCTCGGGTACGTCGGATGATGATCGTCTCCTCGATGTTGTTGGCCGGCAACTGGCTCGGCTTCATTTGGGCCGTCACCAACGACCGAGTGCTCGAAGCCAGCCTGGGGTACTTCCTCAACCCGCTGGTGAGTGTCGTGTTGGGCGTGACCGTGCTCGGCGAACGGCTTCGGCGTGGGCAATGGTGCGCAGTTGGGCTTGCCGGCGCAGGGGTTGCGATCTTGTCGATCGAACTCGGATCCCTTCCCTGGATCTCGCTCTACCTCGCCGGCTCATTCGGCCTGTATGGACTCGTCCGCAAAACTGCACCGGTCGAGTCGCTCGATGGGCTCACCATCGAGGTGGCGACGATGGCCCCGCTCGCGGCCATCGCGCTTGGTGCGCTCACCGCTGACGGCACCGGGCTCTCGACGGTGTCGACCCCGACCGGATGGGTCTGGGCGGCGGGCGCCAGCCTCATGACGGCGGTACCGCTGTTGATGTTCGGCTGGGCGGCCCGGCGAATCGAACTGTGGCTCGTCGGGGTGCTGCAGTACATCACGCCAACCCTGCAGTTCCTGCTCGGCGTCTTGGCTTACGGCGAGTCGTGGTCCGGTGGGCAGGCGGCTGGCTATGTGGTGATCTGGGTCGGGCTCTTGTTGTTCGCCGCCGAAGGGGTGGTGGCGGCCCGTCGATCTCGGGTCGGTGGGCCCGAACGGCCCGTCAGTCGCCGGTGAGGGTGCTGACCCGCCGGGTGTTGGCAACGATCGCCGACACCATTTCGTCCTGTCGGGACTCGGGGAGGTTGTGACCCATATCGGGGAACATCAGCAGGCGTGAGTCGGGCACTGCGGCCGCAGTGGCGGTTCCCCCCGACGGCATGACGAGGAGATCCTTGAGCCCGTGGATCACGAGCGTCGGTGCCGTGACCGAACCGAGATGCTCGGTGCGGTCCGGGCTGCCAGCGATGGCGGCGGTCTGTCGCATCATTCCCTCGGGATTCCAGGAGCGCTCCATGGCGGTGCCGATGCGGAGCCGGGCTTCGTCCTCGTCGAAGTGGTCCCCGGAGATGTGGCTCCAGAGCTTGAGCCCGTCCTCAACAGCGGTCTCCTTGCTCGGGTCGCCGATTAGACCCATGGCTCGGATGAGTTTGAGCGAGATGTTGCCGCGTCGCCTGTCGCCGGTGTTCGACATGACGGAGCACAGCGAACGAACCCGATGAGGGTGGTCGATGGTGAGCGCCTGGCTAATCATCCCGCCCATCGACATGCCAACGACATGCATCGACTCGAAACCGAGAGCGTCCATGAGCCCGGCACCGTCCTCGGCCATGTCGTGGACGGTGTAGCCCACACCCTTGAGCGGTCGACGGGTCAGCAGTGATACGACCGATCGGAGCCGCGAGGGCGGCTCCCAGTCGGTGCCGCTGGAGAACCCAACGTCACGGTTGTCATAGACGACGACCTCGAAGCCGACGCTGACCAGACGTTCAACGAATTCGGCAGGCCAATCGGTGAGCTGACCGCCGAGGCCCATGACGAGGAGCAGCGGCTCGCCCTCGCCGTGGCGTTCGTACTCGATGGTGATCCCGGATGCGAGGGTGACCTGTGGCATCCGGTCAGGCTAGAAGGCTCACCCTTCGAGTTGCTCCGCTGCGGTCTCCCACTCGTTCATGAGCTGGACGGCATTCGCCTTGGCAGCCTCATGGAGGGTGGCAAGCCGGTGCACCTCTTCGGGCCGGTCGTAGATGTCCGGGTCGCCGAGCTGGGCCTCAAGGTCAGCGACGTCGGCCTCAGCCTTCTCGAGTTGCCGTTCGAGCTTCTGAACCCGCTTGCGGAGCTCATTGCTGTGCTGCCGCGCCTGGGCCGACTTCTGACGCGTCGCTCGCCGATCCTGCTTGGTCGACGTCATCTCACCCTCGCCACCGGCTTCCGGACGAGCGACCTGACCGGTGCCCCCATGACCCGGCGTGCCGGTTTTCGCACCACCGGCACCCGTCGCCAAGCCGGTGCCAAGCCCGGCCACCTTGGAGGGATCGGCCGGGATCAACACGTCTTCGGGGACACCGTCGAACCAGGTTGCAGTGCCGTCTCGGACGTCGATGATTGCGTCCGAGACGTTCCGAATCAGATGGCGGTCGTGGGTGACGAGCAGAACGGTGCCGGGGTAGGCCGTCAGGGCATCTTCGAGCACATCACAACTCGGGAGATCGAGATGGTTCGTGGGCTCATCGAGCACCAGCAGGTTGACCGGTTCGATCATCGTTCGGGCGAGAGCGAGGCGGGTTCGTTCGCCTCCGGACAGATCCCGCACCATGCGGTCGGCTGCGTCACCCGGGAACCCGAAGCTGCCGAGAACGGTGCGGAGGTTGCGTTTGCCGGGATCGATCCCGCCGGAGAAGGCGGCGATGACGGTCTTGTCGAGATCGAGTTCGTCGGCCTGATGCTGATGGAACGTGGCGATCCTGACATTGTTCCCGAGCTCCGCAGTGCCCTCGCTTGCCGCAAGCTCGCCCAAGATGAGACGCAGCAAGGTGGTCTTGCCCGCTCCGTTTGGACCGACGAGTGCGACGGTCTGCCCCCGCTCGACAGCGAGGGTGACGTCGGTGACCACCGGAATGTCGTCGTAGCCGACGGTGGCGTGGTTGAACTCGGCGATCACGCGACTCGAGCGGGGTGGCTCCGGGAAGGCGAACTTGGCGACGAGTTCCTTGCGGTCGGGAACCTTGATCTGATCGAGCTTTTCGAGGGTCTTGATCCGGCTCTGGACCTGGCGGGCCTTTGTGGCCTTGTATCGAAAGCGGTCGATGAACTGCTCGACCTTGGCGATCTCGCGAGCCTGGCGTGCTGCCGCCGCCTCGATGCGCTGGAGACGTTCTTCTCGCTGCACCACGAACTCGGCGAAGCCACCCACGTATTCGAGAGCGGTTCCCTCGGCGAGTTCAACGACCCGGTCGGCGACGGCGTCGATGAAGTCGCGATCATGAGACACAAACAGGAGCGCCCCGGGCCAGCTTGCAAGTTGCTGTTCGAGCCAGGCCACCGAGTCGACGTCGAGGTGGTTGGTCGGCTCGTCGAGGATCAGCACGTCGGGCTTGGCAAGGAGGAGGCGCGCCAACGCCACCCGCATGCGCCACCCGCCCGAGAGTTCTCGCACGGGCCGGTCGCCGTCGGTGTCGCGGAAGCCGAGACCGGCGAGGACTTTGCGGGCATCGGCTTCGAGTGCGTAGCCACCCATGGACTCGTACTGGCCCTGTACCTCGCCGTACTCGGAGAGCAACTTGTCGTAGGCGTCGGCGTCGGCAGCCGTCGCCGGGTCGGAGATGGCAGCCTCAAGTCGGTGGAGTCGGTCGGTGAGGTCGGCCATCTCGCCAGCGCCGGCGAGCACTTCCTCCAGCACGGTGCCGGTGGCGGTGTCGACAAGGTCCTGGGGGAGATAGCCGAGTGTCATGTCTCGGGGTCGTGTGATCGACCCGGCGTCGGGTTCGGCATCGCCAACGAGGATTTCGATCAGCGAGGTCTTTCCGGTGCCGTTGCCGCCGACGAGCGCGATCCGTCGCCCTGCGGAGAGTTGCAGGGTCACGTCGGCGAACAGGTCGCGAGGCCCGTAGGACCGTGCGATGTTGGAAGCGGTCAACATGACGGCCTCAGGCTACGAGCGCTCCCTGCGGCTGCCGCCAAGCGCAACCTCAGGCGTAGAAGTCGTCGAGCGCGCCCTCGGTGGCTTTCATGGTGGGGTGGTGCGGGGTCAGGCCCTCGAGTCGGCCGAGCCAGGTGATGGAGGCGTAGCCGGCCATGACCGCACCACCGTCCTCGGTCTCGGGGATCTGGATCGCGTCGCCCCACTCCATCTCCACGTGGAAGGTGTCGACTGCGCCGGGCTTGGGCTCGAGCTTGGCCTTGGCGAGACCCCGAGGCGGTGCCTCACCAACATCGGTTCGGAGCCAGCCTTCCATGTCGGCAGCAAGCCGATTGGGGACGTTGATGTTGAGTACAAGGGGTTCGTCGGGCATGTCCTGCACGAGGGCACCAACGGCGACGGCAGCTACCTCGGCTGCGCCCTCCCACTTCTGGGTCCCGAGCGCTTCTTCCCACCCCTGGCCCTCGACGCCGAAGGCATCGACCGATTGGGAGACGGCAACGCCGCTGATACCGCCGTTGCGGGCGGTGAGGCAGGCGCCGACCGTGCCCGAGTGGTAAACCGCCCGGCCGACGTTGGCTCCAGGGTTGATACCGGACACCACGAGATCGATCTCGCCGAACACGCCGAGGCGGCCGAACATCGCGCAGAGTGCGGGCGGGGCGCTGATTGACCAGGCCTCATCAATGCCTTCCACCGACTCGCGGCGAACGTCGGGCTTCATGTTGTGGAGCGTGCCGAGGGCAGCGCCGTAGCCCGAATATTCGGTGTTAGGGGCGGCGATCACGACCTCACCGAAGGGCTTCATCGCCCGGGCGAGCACGTGGAGACCGGTGGAGTTGATGCCGTCGTCATTGGTTACGAGAATCCGCACCCGGCTGACCCTAGGCGCGAGTGCCGTTCGGGTCGCAGTTGATCGCAGCCTGGCGGTCTGGACCGGCTCAGCCGCTCGTGAGCAGAACGATGGCGGCGCCGTGGCAGCAGAACCCCAGAATGGTCAGTGCGTGCCAGACCTCGTGGTAGCCGATCACACCGGGCCAGAGGTTGCCGATCCGGCGGGACAGCAGGAGCCCTCCGAGCGAGTAGGCACCTCCGCCGGTGACGACGAGCAGAAGGACCGGCACGCCGGCGCGCAACAGCCACGGGATCAGTGCTGCGCCGGACCATCCGAGCGCGATGAAGAGCCAGTTGCCCGTCGAGTCGGTCGTAGAGAGCTGGGTCACTTTGTGGCGAAAGCCGACCGCCGCAACCACCCAGATCCCGACGACGATCCACCGGACCGCGGCCTCGGGCCCGATCAGTGCCCAGAAGGCGGTCTGCGTGCCGGCGATAGCAACGAGAATGGTGCCGTGGTCAACGCGGCGGGCGGCGAGGCGACCTTCAGGTGTGTCCCGGTGACAGTGGTAGACCGCGCTCGCGGTCAACATCGCAACGATCGAAACGGTAAAGACGCCAACCGAGGCCCGAGCAGTCATGCCATCGACCAGCCACATGGTCGTGACGCCGGTGAAGGCGGTCGGGATGACGGCTCCCTGGTGCAACCGTCCCCGCAGACGCGGCACGGGGTAGCCGTCGATCCCGACCCGGACTCCAGACCGCACTCGGGTCGGGGCGTTCCCCGATCCAAGATGGGTGGTCCATGCGGCCATGGCGGTCCTTTCCGTCGCCCAGACTCGGTCGGTCATCACTCGGGATCAGTCCACCGCTTCGATTTGGTCCGATCGGCCTGTTCCTCGGGTGGTGCGCTCTCACGGAATTCTCACCAAGTCGTGAGAAGGTAAGGACCGTGGCCAGGATTCTCATCGCCGAAGACGATCGTCGAGTTCGCGAGTCTCTCGAACGGGCGCTGGTTCTCGAGGGCTATGAGGTGGTGACGGTGGGTGACGGTGCCCGAGCGTTGGAACTTCACGCCGAGCAGCCAGCCGACCTGTTGCTGCTTGATGTGTCGATGCCGAACGCCGACGGTCTCAGCGTGTGTCGACGGATCCGAGACCGAGGCGACGACACGCCGATCCTGATGCTGACGGCGCGCCACGAGGTGCGGGATCGCGTCGCTGGCCTCGATGCTGGAGCCGACGACTATGTGGTGAAGCCGTTTGCGTTGGAGGAACTCCTCGCTCGGCTCCGGGCCCGTCTCCGAAGCGGACTCGACGATGCCAACGATGACGTCCTGCTCCTTGGCGACTTGCGGATCGACCGTGCCGGCCATCGGGCTACCCGTGATGGTGTCGCCCTCGACTTCTCACGAACGGAGTTCGAGCTACTCGATGTTCTCGTTCGAAACGCTGGTGTCGTGTTGAGTCGAGACCAGCTCTACGACGCCGTATGGGATGGTGCGCTCGACGCCGAGTCGAAGACCCTCGATGTCTATGTCGGCTACCTGCGCAAGAAGCTCGAAGCCGATGGCCGTCCCCGGCTGCTGCACACGGTTCGAGGCCTTGGCTATGTCGCTCGGGTGGACGTGGCGTGAGCCTTCGACTGCGAATCACGCTCGTCGTCGTCGCCGTGGTGACGGTTGTTGTTGCGGTGGTGGGTCAGCGGGTTCACGCCGCAGCAGAAGCCGAGCTAATCGAAGAGGTCGATCTGGAGCTCGAGGAACGAGCACGCAGTGTTCGCGGCTTCGCTCGCGGCCCGGAATTTTTCGAACAGTTCAGTGCGGCGCGGCTTCGGGGGGGCGAACCTCCGAATGCTCCAGAGCCCGATGGGTTCCGGGGCAGCCGTCTCGGCCCTCGCGGCATGCTGCAGGAGTCGACGGCCCGGGCGTCCTTCACCCAAGTCGTGTCGGCTTCAGGCGAACTGCTCATCTCGCTCGGGGAGTCGTTCTCAACGGATCTCGCCCTCGACGAGTATCCGCTCGCAGGTGCGTCGTTGTCACTGAGCGACGGCTCGGTAGCAGGCCAGCGGGCTCGGGTGGCAACGGTGCCGGTCAATGATGTGTTCGTTCAGGTTGCCCGGCCGCTGGGGGAGATCGACCAGTCGCTCGGTGATCTCACCGACCGAATCGTCATCATTGCGCTCGCCGCAGTGGTTTTGGCTGGTGGTGCTGCGTGGCTGATCGCCGGCGGGGCGACGGCACCGATCCGGCGGCTGACGATCGCCGCCGAACAGGTTGCCACCACCGGCGATCTTGATCATCCAGTGGACGGCAGCGGCGGGGACGAGGTCGGGCGCCTCGCGGGCAGCTTCAACGCAATGCTCGACGCGCTGTCGACCTCTCGCCGCCAGCAGCGACAGCTGGTGATGGATGCCAGTCACGAACTGCGGACCCCCCTCGCCAGCCTGCGCACCAATGTCGATGTGCTGCGTTCCGGACGGCCCATTCCCGAGGACATGCAGCGGGCGATCGTTGACGACATCGGTGCCGAGATCGACGAACTTGGAGATCTGGTTGCGGAACTCGTCGAGCTTGCGAGCGACATTCGCGATGACGAGGATCCGGTGCCGGTCGATCTCGCTGACCTGGTCGAGCCGGTCGCCGAGCGGCAGGCTCGTCGCACGGATCGAGTCGTCGATGTCGTCGTGGCCCAACGGTCCATGGTCGAGGTCCGTCCGACCGCAGTCGCCCGCGCGATCCGGAACCTGATCGAGAATGCGGCGAAGTTCTCGCCTGCTGGCACCTCGATCCGGGTCGAGATCGATGGCGGCCGTGTCACGGTCATCGATCAGGGGTCGGGCATTCCCGTCGCTGAGCGGGAGCAGGTGTTCGAACGGTTCCACCGCGTCGAGTCGACCAGGACGATGCCAGGATCTGGTCTTGGTCTGTCGATCGTGCGGCAGGTCGCTGATGCGCACGGCGGACAGGCCTATGCAGGTGAGGCCGAGGGTGGTGGCGCAGCCGTGACCCTCGACTTGCCGAGCCTCGGGAACGACGGGCAACGATGACCCGCGACTGGGTGGCCTTGGTGCGCAGTAGGCGCCCGTTGCCTCAGGGAGATGAGCGTCGAGGACCTAGCGGTCGCTCATGAACCGGAAGGAGGCGCGCACCTCGGCCACCACGGCCGGGTCGATCGATGCACGCATCGTGTGGGTCTCCCTGGGCGGTGCCTCAGCGATCGGATTGCCGAGCGGATCGAAAATGCGTGAGTCGCCGGAATGTTCGAGGCCGTCGGCCGCAGGGCCGACCCGATTCACCCCACACACATAGGCCTGGTTTTCGATCGCCCGCGCCCGGAGCAGGGTCATCCAGTGCTCTCGGCGGACGGCGGGCCAGTTGGCAGGCACCAGGTAGAGGTCGGTTGTGGCTGCGGCATTCCAGAACAGATCGGTAAAGCGCAGGTCGTAGCAAATGAACGGGGTGATACGGACGCCGTTGATGACGATTGGTTCGACCGGTGCGCCACCGTCGTAGTGGTCGGTCTCGCCGCCATGCGAGAACGGCTTTGTCTTGGAATAGCGGTGGTCCTCGCCGTTCGGGCCGGCAAGCAAGAAGCGGTTGGTGGGCCGGTCATGCCCAGCGGTGTGCTCGGGGAACGAACCGGCAATCCAGCAGCCGGTTTCCTGCGCAAGCTCGTGCATCGATGACGCGGTCGGCCCGTCGGGTTGCTCGGCGACCACCCCCGTGTTCATCGAGAAACCGCACGCCCACATCTCGGTAAGCGAAATCAGCTGGGCGCCGCGCCCGGCCGCGTCCAGCACGAGCGGCCGCACCGCCGCCAGTGTTTCGTCGGGTCGCTCCCAGACGATGTCGTGTTGAATGGCGGCGAGTTCGAGGGTCATGAGAACGCCGCCTGCAGACGAGTGATCGCCTCTTCGAGGACCTCGTCCTGTTTGCAGAAGGCGAAGCGAACGATTGGGGCGCCGGCGGCTTTGTCGTCGTAGAAGACCATCGTCGGGACAGCGACCACGCCAGCCCGTTCAGGAAGTCCGAGACAGAACTCGACGCCATCCGACTCGCCGATCGACGTGATGTCACAGCTTGCGAAGTAGGTACCCTGCGGAACCAGCACATCGAGTCCGGCGCCGGCCAACCCGTCGCACAAGCGATCCCGCTTCGACCGCATGTCGGCGGTGTACTGATTGAAGAACGCGTCGCCCAGTCGGAGGCCAACCGCAACGGCATGCTGGAACGGCGCACCGTTCACGAACGTGAGGAACTGTTTGGCGGTCCGTACCGCCGCCACGAGTTCGGCGGGTCCGCACGCCCACCCGATCTTCCAGCCCGTAAACGAAAATACCTTGCCCGCCGAGGAGACGGTGAGGGTCCGTTCGGCCATACCGGGCAGTGTCGCCAGCGGGATGTGCTCGCCATCGAAGACGAGATGTTCGTACACCTCGTCGGTCACCGCGACGACATCGTGTTCGGCACAGAGTTCGGCGATCAGGGTCATCTCCTCACGCGAGAACACCTTGCCAGTCGGGTTGTGCGGGGTGTTGAGCAGCAGGACACGGGTTGCCGGTGTGAAGGCGGCCCGCAGTTCATCGGGGTCAAACGACCAGTCCGGTGCGCGAAGGGTGACGACCCGGCGAGTGGCGCCGCTGAGCGCAATGCCCGCCGCGTACGAGTCGTAGTAGGGCTCGAAGGTGACAACCTCGTCCCCGGGGCCGGTGAGCGCGAGCATGGCCGCTGCCAGCGCTTCGGTGGCACCTGCGGTGATCAGCACCTCCCCATCTGGGTCGAACTCCTGCCCCCGAAAGCGGGCGCGATGCTCACTGACGGCCTGCCGCAGCGAGGGAATCCCTGGTAGCGGTGGATACTGATTGTGGCCATCGAGGATCGCTTGCCGGGCTGCCTCCGCAACCTCAGCAGGACCATCCGTGTCGGGAAACCCCTGCCCCAAGTTGACGGCCTCGGTCTCGGCCGCGAGGGCCGACATCTGGGCGAAGATCGTGGTTCCGAAGCCTTGGAGTCGTTCGGTGAGATAGGGGGTGGTCACGGTCGCCGATCCTAGAAGGCCGACACCGCTCACACTTCCCTCACAACTTCTTCACCGATTCCGTCCGTTGCGCTCACCAAGGTCTTACCCAGGGTTGCGAGTGTGGTCATCACCGAGAGGCACCCCCCAACCCCCTGAGGAGCAGTACCCATGACCGAAACCCCCACCACCAACCCGATGACCAGCGTTGGCACGAGGATGAAGAAATCCGTCGTCGCGACCGCCATCGTGGCCTCCACGCTCGGTGGTGTCGCCGCTGGCGCCGCCTTCTTCACCCCGGTGATCGCCGGTGCGCAAGACGAGGCCACCGAAGCGGGCCCCGCCCTCAACCGACTCGAAGCGATCCTCCAGCCGCTGGTCGATGACGGCACGATCGACGAGGCCCAGCGTGATGCCGTCGTCGACACCCTCGAGGCGGCCCGCCCGGAGGGGCATGGCGACCGTGGCCACCGTGGTGGTCATCGCGGCGCTCGTCTTGGGTCCATTGCCGAGACGCTCGGGCTTGACGGCGCCGAGATCCGCGAGGCGCTGCAGAACGGCGACTCGATCGCCGACATCGCTGAAGCACAAGGTATTGACCTTGAGACCGTCGTCGACAGCCTGCTTGCCGAGGCCGAGGAACGACTCGACGCAGCAGTTGAGGCCGGACGCATCGACGAGACGAAGGCCGCAGAGTTGCTCGCCGAGGCGGAGACGAAGATCGATGACATGGTCAACGGAACGTTCCCCTTCGAGGGGCGTCGCGGCGGCTTCGGTGGTCGAGGCTTCGGACCTGGCCCCCACGGTGACAGCGCCCCAGGCGATACCGACACCGCCGCCTGATCAAGCGTTCCGCATCGTCGCTCGTTTCGACCCCACACGAGGAAGCAGATCGAGCGATCCCGCCCTGACCATCCCCCTCCCGTCAGGAGCAGGAGAAACCGCCGGCCCGATGAGGCCGGCGGTTCCGCGTTCGGGCGCGGTCCGGCCGGCAGTCGGGGCTCAGGATCAGATGCTGGCGCCGCGGGTCCACGCCGCATGCAGTTCGGCGTACACCCCGCCGGCTGCAACCAGGTCGGCGTGGGTGCCGTGACCGACAACCCTTCCGTGGTCGAACACCACGACCTGGTCGGCCCGTTCTGCGGTCGATAGACGGTGTGCGACCGTGACCGTCGTTCGGCCCCGCTTCAAGCGATCGAGCGCCTCCGTCATTGCCAACTCGGTCGCTGGATCGAGTGACGATGTCGCTTCGTCGAGGATCAGCATGCCGGGGTCAGCGAGGGCGGCGCGCATCACGGCGACAAGTTGGCGTTCACCGACCGACAGGCCATCACCTGCTGGACCGATGGTCGTGTCGAGCCCATTGGGCAAGGTCCCGACCCACTCGTCGAGGCCCAGTTCGGTAACGACTGCGTCGAGGTCGGCATCGGTGGCGTCGTCTCGCCCCATCAGCACGTTGGCGCGGACGGTCGTTGCGAACAGGAAGCCGTCCTGGGGCACCATCCGAACCGATGCTCGCCGGTCCGTGTCGCTGAGGTCTCGAAGGTCGACCCCACCGAGTTTGACGGTCCCCGCGGAGGGATCAGCGAGCCGGCAGAGAAGCCGGGCGAGGGTGGTCTTGCCTGAGCCCGTGGCGCCCACCACGGCAACCGCAGTTCCAGCTGGGATGGAGAGCGATACGTCGTGCAAAACCTGGTGCTCGCCGTAGGCGAAGTCGACGCCGGTGACCGCGACGTCGAGCGCCCCGGACCGGATCGGCTTGGGGTCGATGGCCGGTGGGATTGCCTGCGGACGGCTGGCGAGATCGATGGTGCGTTCCCAGCCGGCGAGTGCCAACGAGGTCTGGTCGATCACCTCGGTCAGTTCGGCGATCGGGACAAGGATCATCTGGACGAGGAAGATGACGGCGATGGTGGTGCCGAGGGTCGGCCCGTCGACCCCGAGCCAGATCGCTGTCAAAAGGACAGCACCGATTGCCACCGTGCCAAAGATGTCAGAGACGGTGAACAGCACGGCGGTGACCCGGTTGGCGAAAAGTTGGGTCGTGTAGAGCTCATCGATGTCCTCATCGAGCCGATCCCTGGTCGGCCGGCGCTGACCGAAGGCACGGACGGCGTGAGCGCCAGCGATGGCTTCGTTGGCCTCGCTCAGGAGGTCACCGGTGCGTTCTCGAACCTGCAAGACCCGGCGTTGCTGCTCTCGTTGCAGTGTGATCAGCACAGGGACCATCAGCACGAGCATGACCACCGCCACCATCGCCAACTGCCAGGAGTAAACGAACATCGTGACCGTCGCCGTGAGCGCGATGCTGGTGTTGACGAGCCATGCGTACGCCCCCCAGTCGACGAATCGAGTGAGTGCTTCGATATCGCCGGTCGTGCGCGACACGAGATCGCCCTGGCGTTCGACGGAGTGCTCCTCGAGCGACAGATCGACTGCCCGACGAAGCACAACCTGCCGAAGTCGGGCGAGTGCACCCTCGGCGGTGCGGATCAGCAACAGTTCGCTCGCGACCGAAAGCACCACGACGACAACGACGACAGCCAAGGTGATGAGGGCCAGGGTGGTCAGCCGGCCGCCGTCGAACCCGGCCGCCGTGAGAAGATCATCGTCGATCAACTGCTGGAAGAGGACGGGAATCGCGACCCGGCCCAGCCCGAGCAGCACGCCGGAGCCGACCAGCAAGGCGATCACCGGCCGGAACTCGGGGCTGAGCTCGAGGCCCCGTCGAACGATCGCCATCGGGTTGATGGCGTTGGTGTGTCGCTCGCTCATGATGCGTCCCCGGAGATGGACGACGCCGCCTCATAGGCCTCGACGAGACGGCGGTACACCGCATCGTCGAGGAGTTCGTCGTGGGTGCCGAGGGCCCGCACGCGACCATCGTCGATGAGCGCAACACGATCTGCAGCGGCCATGGCTGCGACGCGATGCGTCACCATCACCACCGTGGTCGGGAGCGCAGCGAGGTTGGCGAGGATGATTTCCTCTCGGGCGGGGTCGACCGCCGACGTGGCGTCGTCGAGCAACACCATGCCGGGCGCGCCAGCCAGCGCTCGGGCTAGCGCAACTCGCTGACGTTGACCGCCAGACAGGGTGACGCCGCGCTCGCCCACGACGGTCTCGAAGCCATCTTCGAGAATCTCGTCGAGGTCGCCGCAGCCTGCGAGGGTGAGGGCCTGCTCAATGTCGAGGGTGTCCCGGCCGCGACCAAAGTCGACATTGCTGCGGACCGTGCCGGTGAAGAGAGCGGCGTTCTGGGCGGCGAGGGTGACGCGCGAACGCAGGTCGCCATCAGCGAGATCCCGGCCATCGATCCCTGCATAGTTGACCGACCCGGCGTGCACGCCACGAAGCCGGGCGAGCACTTCCAGCGCAGTCGACTTTCCGCCTCCGGTCGGGCCAACGAGGGCCAGCGTCTCCCCGGGTTCGATCGTGAGATCGAAGCCGGTGATGCGGGGCCGTTCGGGCTCACCGACCCTCACGCCAGCGAGGTGGGCGCCAAGGGGCCCGGGAGGCAGCGAAGGGGCGTTGGCAGGAGTCTGACCGAGCGGGTCGTCAGGTGCGCCGAGAAGCGCATCGACTCGCCGGCGGCCGACGACGGTGACCGGAAGGTCGGTCAAGAAAAAGCCAATCACTTGCATCGGGAACGAGAGCACCCCGAACAAGGCGACCGCCTGGACGAGGTCGCCGGGCGCGAGGATGCCATCGGCAACCCGCTCGGCACCGACGACGATGATCAGAATCATGGCGAACTGGGGGAGTACCGAGAACGCCGTATCGATCAGCATCTTCATGAGTGCGACGCGAACCCGCTTGGTGCGGAGGTCGTCAACGACGCGACCGAACCGCTCAAGTTCTGCGTCCTCTCGACCCAAGGTTTTGATCACCTGCGTTCCGGCGATGATCTCCGTTGTTGCCGCGGTGACGGCCGCATTCGCCGCTCGCTCTCGGTCAGTTGGCTTCTCGAGGACGATGGTGGAGAGCCAGCTGGTGACGAGCACGATGGGGAGCACGCCCACCGTGGCGAACATCAGGGGGAGGTCGATCGTGGCCAGCCCCACGATCGCAAACACCAGCATGCTCAGCACGCCGATGGTGAACGGCGCGGGGTGCGTTGCCTCGAGTGCCGACTCGGCGTCGGCATCGATGTGGGCAAGAACGACTCCTGCCGGTTGCGCACGGAGCTCGTCGAGCGGCATCGCCACGATGCGATCCGCCATGCCCCGCTGAAGATCGGCCTTGTTGGCACTCGATGCCATCCCGGCGAAGTACCGACGCGTGATCACCCCGCCTGATCGCAGCACCATGACACCCACCAGGAGGGCGACGGCGGCCCAGTGACGGGAGTCGGCTCCCTCGAAGTGGGGCACGAGTGCCTCATCGACGGCCCACCCCAGCGCAAAGGCCGACCCGACCGTGCCGGCGGCGTAGACGATCGAGCCGATCGTCGAGATCGTGAACGGCCGACGGTGGGCCCGTGCATACGCCGCGACGAGTCGAAGTCCGTCGGTGAGGGGGGATCCCCGGAGGTCGGCCGGTGTGGCGCGGCGCGCGTTGGTCACGGCGCCCGACGCTACGCCGTCAGTCGGCCGATGGGGCGAGGGTTTCGCGGAGTTCGCGCTTCAGGAACTTGCCGTTCGCGTTTTGGGGCAGCGGGTGGTCGAGGAACCATACGCGTTCGGGAATCTTGAACTTCGCAAGGAGGGGTTCGAGGTGTGCGTTCAGACCGTCTTGGTCGAGCGAACTTCCCGGCACGAGGTGAATCGCAACGCCGACGGTCTCGCCGAGACGCTCATCCGGCACCCCGAAGGCGGCAGCCTCGGCAATGTCGGGGTGTTCGTAAATGGCGGCCTCAACCTCGGCGCAGTAGATGTTCTCCCCGCCCCGCAGGACCATGTCCTTGGCTCGGTCAACGATGTGAACGAACCCATCGTCGTCCACATAGACGATGTCGCCGGTGTTGAAAAAGCCGTCGACGATGGCCTCGGCGGTCGCTTCTTCACGGTTGAGGTACCCCTTGACGACTGCAGGGCCCTTGACGCAGAACTCGCCGCGCTCACCGGTAGGCACCTCGTTGCCGTCCTCATCGACAACCTTGTAGTCGAAGGTCGGCATGATGCGGCCAGCCGATGTCGGCTTGGCGGTGAAGAAGATGTTGCCGACGGCGGTGATGATGCCGTGGGTTTCGGTCAAGCCGTAGCCGGTCGATGGCTGCACTGCCCCCTTGGCCTTGCTGATCTTCTCGACCAGGTCCGGCTGCAGGGCTGCACCGCCGCCGCCCATCGACCCAAGTGAGCTCGTGTCTCGGGTTTCCCAATCGGGGTGGAGCAGGAGTTCGCGACTCATGGTGGGCACGCCAGTGAAGGTGGCGACCTGCTCTCGCTCAATGAGTTCCAGGGCACGAGCTGGGTCCCACTTGTGCATCAGCACGATCTTGGCGCCAACGAACGTGAGCGGGTGCAGCACACAGTTGTTGGCGGTGACGTGGAACAGCGGGGTCGGCACCATCGCCGAGGGCGGCACCTCCTTGGGTGCTTCAATCTCGACCGCGCCGGAGGCAGCGACGGCCTGGGCGGCGGCCCCAGCCACGGCGTTGGCGAACGCCATGTGCATCAGGTTGTGCACCGATCCGCGGTGGGTCAGCTGGGCTCCCTTCGGGAAGCCTGTCGTGCCCGACGTGTAAAAGATGCACATGTCGTCGTCGGGATCGATCTCTGCCGCTGGGAGTTCGGACGGGGCGTTCGCGGGATCGATCACGTCGTCCCACCGGACGGCATGCTCGGCGGGGAGTGGGCCTTCGGTGCGGACCGAGATGACGTGCATGGAGCCGGCCTCGCGGAGCCCGTCGATGATTTCGTTGAGACGATCGAGGCGCTCACCGTCACAGATCACGACCTTGGGTCGTGAATCTCCGAGCCCGTACTCGAGTTCGGCCGGGGTCCACCAGGCGTTGACGCCCACGGCTGCTGCGCCAATCGAAATCGTGGCCCAGTACGACAGCGCCCACTCGGGGTAGTTGCGCATCGCGATCGCCACTCGGTCGCCCGACCCCACGCCCTGCTGGACGAGGTAGGCGGCGAGCGATCGAACGATCGCATGAGCCTCGGCGTAAGTGAGCACCTCGTCCTCGAAGACGATGTAGGGCTTGTCGCCATGGCCCGCTGACATTTCCCAGATGAACCGCATGTCGGGTGGCGCCCCGGTGAACACCCGCATCGGGATGCCCCGAACTTCGGTGTCGGTCATCGCGAAGGGCTGGCCTTCGCTGGTCATGGCGTCCCAGGTGGTGTTCAGTGCGTCGATCACGGCTGCATTGATAGCCGAAGCGTGGTCCTTCGGCCACCTACGGGCCGTAGTCTCGGAGTGATGACATCGACGTTCTTTCGAGTGGGTGAGGAGGTCGCGGCCGCGGTTGCGGCCGGGGCGCCGGTTGTCGCCATGGAGTCGACGATCTACAGCGCGTTCGGGCTTCCCGAACCAGCGAACCGTGAGTGCCTGCAGCGCTGTGACCGGGCGATCCGTGAAGCAGGTGCGGTGCCCGCGATGACCGCCGTGCTTGACGGCACATCGGTGGTTGGCGTCACGGAGGCAGAAACCGACCGAGTTCTCGGTGGAGCGGTCAAGATCGCAGCGAGGGATCTCGGGCACGCACACGCAACGGGCCTCGACGTCGGGGTCACGACGGTGTCCGCTTCGGTCACGCTCGCAGCCCGCGCTGGCGTTGCGGTCTTTGCCACTGGCGGTATCGGTGGGGTTCACCGCGGCGCCTCCGAGTCCGGTGATGTGTCCCACGACCTGCTGGCGATTGCTCGTCACCCGGTTGTCACGGTGTCGGCGGGAGCGAAGGCGTTCCTCGACCTGCCCCGAACACTGGAGGAGTTCGAGACGCTGGGCGTTCCGGTCGTTGGCTGGAACACGACCCAGTTTCCGGCGTTCTACACCCGCGATTCGGGGTCGCCGGTGACGATGTCAGTCCGCAATGGGCAGGAGGTCGCCGCCCTCGTCGCCGCGAACCGAGATCTCGGCCACCCCGGCGGGGTGTTGATAGTCAACCCGATTCCCGAGGCTGCTGAACTCGACCCGAGCCGAATCGACGAGGCGATCGCGCAGGCGCTGGCCGACGCCGAACAGCAGGGGGTCCGCGGCCCTGGGGTGACGCCGGTGGTGCTGGCTGCGATCGCCGCAGCGACCGATGGCGACAGTGTTCCCGCCAACCTTGCGCTCGCCGAGAACAACGCCCGGGTCGCGGCCGAGATCGCCGTCGCGCTCGCGGACTTGGGATGACGGAGGGCCGGGACTGGACCCGGAGCCAGTTCGAGGCGTGTCCCGACTGTGGCTGCGATGCGTCTGTCATTGCTGATACCGACCTCGGTCGGATGGTGACCGATGCCGTTGCGGCCTGGGGCACCTTGCTGGCGACGGCACCGATCGCTGACTTGCGTCGCTGGCCTGCGCCGGCCGTGTGGAGCCCGCTCGAGTACGCGTGCCATACCCGCGACGTGATCGCCGTGTTCACCGAGCGGATTGAGCGAACGGCGGTCGAAGTCGGAACGCTCCTCGGATGGTGGGATCACGAAGCTGCCGTGACGGCGGAGGCGTACAACGCGCAGGAACCGGTGTTGATCGCGGAGGCAATGGCGTCGAATGCTCGTCGGCTCGGCACAACACTCTCGTCGCTGCCCTCCGAAGGTTGGGACCTGGCGGCTGAGCGACGCCCCGGTGAGTCCTTCACCATTCGGGGAATGGGCCGCTTCGTGCTGCACGAGATCGTGCACCACCGCCAAGACGCGGAGCGGTTCGTGTTCGGCCCGTGAGGGTTTGGCCTCGCGGTCACCGGTCCGCCATCGTGGCGCTATGACGTTCGACCCTGACGCCACCCTGCTCCAGGTCCTCACCGACCCCGAGGTGATCCCTGACCCGTACCCTCAGTACCGGCAGATCCGCGAGCACGCGCCGATCTTTCAGAACGCCATGACCGGCACGTGGGTCTTCACCCGCTACGACGACGCCAAGGCGCTGCTGCGGGACCCTCGCTGTGGGAGCGGTGCTGGGGTCGAAGAAGAACGGCGCGGGGTCGATGGAAGCACGCGCCGGCGGCGCGAGGGCACGATGTCCATGTTGTTCCTCAATCCGCCCGACCACACTCGGGTGCGAGGGCTCGTCGCTCGCTCCTTCACGCCTCGACGAGTCGAGCAGTTGCGGCCGGAAGTCACCGACATGTGTGACGAACTCCTCGACAATCTCGGGGGTGAGGGCGACTTTGTCGACGAGGTGGCGTTCCCGTTGCCCGCAAACGTGATCAGCGCCTTGGTTGGCGTACCCAAAGCTGATCGGGAGTACCTGCGTCCGATGATTGCTGCCCTCGGGGTCGGTATCGAGCCGACCGCGAGCGAAGAAGAGGTCGCGGCGGCGGACGCGGCTGGTGAAGAGATCACGGCATACGTAACCGACCTGATCGCGAAGCGGCGTGCCGACCCGCAGGACGACCTCCTGAGCGGCATGATTCAGGCCAGCGATGGGGAGGACAAGCTGTCCGAGGCGGAGATCATCGTCAACACGCTGCTCATCTATGCGGCGGGATTCGAGACGACGACCCACCTGCTTGGCAACACGGTCCGTCAGTTGGTCGCTCATCCTGAGCAACACGAACTGCTCCGCAACGACCGCGCCCTGATCCCCCAGGCAATCGAGGAAGTCCTCCGGTTTGATCCGCCGGTGCAAATGGACGGCCGCTACGTGTTCGAAGACATCGAGATCGGGGGCATGACCGTTCCCGCCGGGTCCGGCACGATGGTCTTGATCGGTGCGGTCAACCGGGACCCAGCGCTCGTCGATGATCCCGACCGCTTCGACGTCACCCGGACCGACACGCAGGTGCTGTCGTTCGGCTCAGGTATCCACTTCTGCCTCGGTGCGTCGCTTGCGCGGCTCGAGGGCCAAGCCCTGCTCGGCCGGATGCTCGACCGCTATGAAACCTGGGAGATCCTCGCCGAGCCGACGTGGCGCAAGCGATTCACTCTCCGCGGGGTTGAGCACCTCCAGGTTCGGCTCTCCTGACCCGGCCGTTCCGACGCCCACCTGGTTGCCGACGGGGGAGCGAGGCGCTTCGGTTCAGTAGCCCTTCCAGACCGGGTCGCGACGCTCCCGGAAACTCGCGATGCCTTCCTGACAGTCCTCCGAGGCGTTGTTCATCTCCACCGCAGCCGCTTCGTTGTGGATCATCGTGGCTCGATCGACGTCGAGGCTCTGATTGACCAGCCATTTCGTGAGACCGAAGGCGTAGGTCGGGCCAGCGGCGATGCGCTCGGACCAGTCGACGGTGGTCGCTTCGAGCTCGGCTGCAGGCACCACCGTGTTGACAAGGCCGAGATCAGCGGCTTCCTGGGCGGGGAGATCCCTTGCGAACAACATGAGCTCCATCGTCTTGCGGACCCCGATGATGCGAGGAAGCAGCCACGGGCCGAGCGCGTCGGGCACAAGCCCGCGCCGGGCGAACACTTCGACAAACTTGGCGTTATCGGCAGCAATGACGAGATCACAGGCCAGGGCCAGATGTGCGCCCATGCCCGCCGCCGTGCCGTTGACGGCAGCAATGATCGGAATGTCGGAGTCGAGGATGGCGGGAAACAGGGTGTACTGGCCATCGAGCATGAGGCGTCGAGGGTCGCCGGCGACCTGCTGCGGCACACCCTCTGGCCGGTCCTTCTCGTAGACGTGGCTGAGGTCGGCACCGGGACAGAACAGCTTCTCGCCCGAAGCGGTGAGCACGATGCAGCGAGCCTGTTTCGAGACATTGAGGTCGTTGATGAGGTCTCGGATTCGGTTCCGGCCGGGTGGGTTGAGGGCATTGCCGACGTGGGGCCGGTCGATCGTGATCCACGCCACCGAACCCTTCAGTTCGAATCGGATCTGCTCTTCGATGGGACGCTCGTCGGCCATAGCGGCAGAGTAGTCACCGGGGTACGACGCACCTGCATCTTCGGTCGCTACCCTCGGCCGCCGTGCCTGCTCCCGATGGTGTCCCTGACGAGTCGTGAGTCAAGCGAGCGCCCCTCGGCGCAGCATCACCCTTCGCCAGTGGCAACACGAGGCCCTCCATGCCTTCTTGAACCATCGGTCGGCGAACTTTCTCGCCGTGGCCTGTCCTGGCGCGGGCAAAACGACCTTTGCCCTGACCGCTGCCCGGCACTGGTTGCGGGGCGAGCGGCTGCCGCTTGTGGTGGTTGCCCCCACCCGACATCTCAAGACCCAGTGGGCCCAGGCCGCCGAGCGATTCGGGTTCCACCTCGAACCGGAATGGGACGCCTCCACCGGTGACATCCCGCCCGATATGCACGGCATCGTCGTCACCTACGCTCAGGTCGCCTCGGCGGCGAGAACGCTGTTCAACGTCAGTCGAGGTGGGATCGTCATCCTCGATGAGGTGCATCACGCTGGCGGTGATCTGTCGTGGGGTGAGGGTGTCGCCGAGGCTTTCGCTGAGGCGAACGCTCGGCTGCTGCTTTCCGGTACTCCGTTCCGTTCCGACGATGCCCCGATCCCGTTCGTGTCGTACACGCTCGGCGATCACGGTGACGCGGTCAGCGATTACGAATACGACTACGGCAAAGCCCTCGTCGACGGCGGCGTCGTGCGGCCCGTCTTCTTTCCCCGATTCGATGGGCACATGGAGTGGATCGCGGCTGACGGGTCGCACAAGGAGGCGTCATTTTCCGACGACGTCGCCTACGAGGACCGCAGCGCTCGACTCCGAACTGCGCTCGACGCCGGCGGCCAATGGCTGCCGACCGTGCTCGTGCGGGCCGATGAGAAACTTCGCAACCTTCGGCGGCAGCAAGCCGACGCCGGTGGGCTCGTCATCGCCATCGACCAGGAACACGCTCGGGCCTGCGCCGCCCTGCTCGAACGGTGGACGGGGGAGCGGCCTGCGATCGCGCTGTCCGACGACCCGAAGGCCTCGGAGGTGATTGAGCAGTACGCCCGCTCCGATCAGGCCTGGGTCGTTGCGGTCCGGATGATTAGCGAAGGGGTCGACATCCCTCGGCTGCGGGTCGGTGTGCACGCCACGACCACGGTCACTCCCTTGTTCTTCCGCCAGGCCGTCGGACGAATCGCCCGCTGGACCCCAGGCCTTGCGTCCCAGAAGGCCTATTTCTACGTCCCCGACGATCCACGGCTGCGGCACCACGCCCAGAACATCGCAAGTCAGCGGCGGCACTCCATCGATGAGCGGATCGAAAAGGTAGCCCAGCGCGAAACCGCTCTCGACGACCTCAACCGGGCAGTCCAGATCGAGGAACAGCCATCCTTGTTCCAGGCCCTCTCGTCCACGGCGCTGGACGGCGACGAAACCCCACCTCCCGCTGACGACGGCATCGACCCCCATGAGGACATCGTGATCGCCGCCGAGGAACTTGCTGGACTCCCAGTCGACCTACCGCCGCCACCCAAACTCCCGGGCCGAGACGTCGACGCGAAAGCGGCACTCGGCGGACTCCGGGCCAGGCATGCCCGCAAGAAGGACCTTCGTCAGTGGAACGCCGATCGGGTGCTGGAGTTGGTCCGGGTAACCGGCATGGAACACCCAATGGTGAACGCCGAACTCAACAAGCGCGCTGGAGTGGAACGAGTCGCCGAAGCAGACGAGGCTGCGCTTCGACGCCGGTTGCAAGCCGCCGACGACTGGTTGGAGTCATTTCGGCGCGCGACCTGACCGCAGGTGTTCATCCCAGCGCGTCGCGCATGTTCATCCCAGCGCGTCGCGCTGGTCGACCAGGGACTGCAGGGGCGCCAGATCGAACGGGTCGTGGGTCATCACGATGATGTGGCTGGCCCCGGCCTCCACATAGCGCTCGATCCCGTCGACGTCGTCGGTGCCGATCGCAACCGTTCGCTCAATCTCTGACGGGTCACGGCCGAGCTTCTCGCACCAGTCGTCCAGGACCTGGCTCTTCTCGGCGAAGTGCTCGGGTGGGCCGAATGTGTTCCACGAGTCGGCGTAATGGGCGGTGAGCTTCAGGGTGACCTTTGGGCCGGAGCCGCCGATCATGATCGGCATCGGGCCGACTGCCTGCGGGTTCAGCTTGTCCAGCCGTGAACGCATGCGGGGCAGGTCCTCGCCGAGCTGACGCAGCCGGCTCGGCGCGGTCCCGAACTCGTAGCCGTACTCGGTGTAGTCACGCTCGAACCAGCCAGCACCCACGGCGAGATACATGCGGCCGCCGGCGACGTGATCGACGGTGCGAGCCATGTCCGCAAGGAGTTCGGGATTGCGGTAGCTGTTGCCGGTGACGAGCGTGCCGAGCTTGGCGTTGGTGGTGTCGGCCGCCATGACCCCAAGGAGCGTCCAGGCCTCGAAGTGCGTTGCGTCTGGGTCTCCCTACAGCGGGTAGAAGTGATCCCAGATCCAGATGGAGTCTGCGCCGAGGTCGTCGGCGGCCCGCCAGGCGTTTCGCATGGCGTCGACGGACGTTGCCTGAGGCTGAATCTGGATCCCGACTTGTACCGCATCGTTGTAATGGAAACGTCCCATCTGCCGATCCTGCCACAGGGCGTTCGCGGGAAACCCACCCGCCCGGTGTGCCGTAAGGTCACCCGGTCCCAGTACTGTCTGCCAGAGCGGTCCCGTTCAACAGGTTTTTCGTCCGAGATATCTGTGGGACCGAAGTCACACCGTTGGTCGGAACATCTCTCGTGGAGGAGCTGTTGTCATGGGTATGAGCGATCTGGAGACCTTCATCCGAGCCACGCGCAAGGACGTCACCGGTGACGTCTGCAGCCGCTCGCGCGTCATGGATGCGCTTCTCGACCTTCGTATTGAGGCCAGTGGCCGCGACGACATCACGAGCCTTGTGGATGCGGCGCTCGCCGACCTCCCCGGCAAGACGATGGTGCCCGCCGATTGGTTCCGGGAGCGTCTCGACATGTTCGAACTCGCCGCAGTCAACCCCGTCGAACCGGTCAGCTGAGTTTCTTCGGGCGAGGGCCTGCGCCTGATTGACCATCCGCCCGAGGCGGTGCTGCGACCCTCCGGGCTCAGTCCCTGCCGGCGGTGGCGAGCACCCGTTCGAACTGCTCGAGGACGTCGTTGAGCGTGTCGGTGCCCCAGGCCGCTCCCGGTGTACGGGCAACCCGAAAGGCTTCGCGGGCGGTGTGGACGGCGAGTTCAGCTGGAAGATGTCCCATGCCCCATTCGCCAAACCGGCGGGAGGTCAGTGGGCGAATCGAGACCGTCTCGACGTCGGTGTGTCGAGGATCCTGCATGATTGACCCGTACAGCGGGATCACTCGGCGTTCGTCGCCCTCCAGCACCTGGATGAACCGTCCATCCGAGAAATAGAGCGCCCCCGTGATGCCCTTCGCTTCGTTGTTGCGGCTCGAAGCTGTGACGAGATCGGGGAGGTCGCGCGCCGTGAACCGTTCGGTTGATCGGCTCACATAGGTGATCTGCAGCAGAGACACATCCACCCCCCTGTCGTGATGGCCGCCTCGCACAAGGGGCCATGCATCACAGGTGTAGCACGTCTGGCCATGTCAGGACGGATGCTGCGACCGTTCGGTCGATTGGCGTCATCGCTCCGTCGCGCCGATCATCTCGCTTATGGCCAACACCGACGCACTGGGTTTCTGGAAGATCGCGGAAGCCGATCCCGACCATCTCGCCATCGTCGACCCCGACCATCAGCAGATGACGTTTGGCGAACTCGCCGCCCTCACCAACCAACTTGTGCACGGCCTGCGAGCGATCGGACTCAAGCCGGGCGACCAGGTGACCACCGTGCTGCCGAACAGCTTTGAACAGGTCGCCATCTGCCTCGCTGCTTTTCAAGGCGGCTTTTACGTCACCACGGTGAACTGGCATCTCGTTGGCCCCGAGATCAGCTACATCGTGAACGATTCCGAGACGAAGGCATTCATCGTCAACGCCCGCTTTGCCGACGAAGCCACTCGAGTTCTTGAGGATTGCGGCACGCCGGAAGCAAACCGCTTTGTGGTCGGCGGTGATGTCGACGGGTTTCGTCCGTTCCATGATCTGACGGACGGCCAGCCGGCCTCCCGGCCCGACGATCTCGGTCCGACCGGGTCCTTCATGTTCTACACGTCAGGTACGACCGGGCGGCCCAAGGGTGTTCGTCGGCCGCTCGATCCCCGTCACCCTGACGAGTCCGCATCGGGTGGCTTGCTG
>Ga0255767_1000618_pt1 | contig 32237 bp, 20 predicted proteins | sample 071ome_24_FD_179967 | JGI IMG/M metagenome (GOLD analysis project Ga0255767, IMG submission 179967) | Coastal salt marsh microbial communities from the Groves Creek Marsh, Skidaway Island, Georgia - 071402CT metaG (version 2) | ecosystem: Environmental > Aquatic > Marine > Intertidal zone > Salt...
GCGCCACCGCCACCGTTACGCCACGGCCACCGTTGCTCGCCGAGCTGTCGTCGCGGCTTTTTCATCCTTTCTCTCTTGTTCTTGTTCTTCTTCTTCTTCTTCTTCTTCTTCTTCTTCTTCTTCTTCGAATTGAATTGAAAATTTCTTTCTGCGCCGCTCGGAAGAAACGCAATAATAAAAAGAGCCAACAACAACCGCGACCGTGACGAAGGAAGAAGAAAACCGCCACACTGTTCGAGCTCTGTCTGTCTGTCTGTCTGTCTGTCTGTCTCTCGCGCTTTCCTTCTTCCGTTCGCGCTCTCACGGGGCGCTCTCTTTATGAAGAATAAGAGTTTTCAATTTCAATTTCTCGGGAAAAACTTCACTTTTATCTCTCGCAGACGACGACGACGACGCACAACATGGCCTCTCGAATACTCGCCAACCTCCTCGTCGCGGGTTCCGGCGCTCTTTTTCGAGCCGCCTCTCAGGCGTGGCAAAAAGCCCTCGAAAACGCGCGCAAATCTGGCGTCGCCGCCGACGCCGCTTCTTCCGCTTCGGCGGGATTGCGACGACAACACATGTCGCTCGAAGAAGCTCGGAAAATACTCAACGTGACCTCTTCGGCGACGAAAGAAGAGATGCTCGAACGATTCGCGAAAACGTTCGAGAAAAACGAAGGCGCGAGTTTTTACGTGCAGAGCAAACTGTTCAGAGCGAAGGAGACGTTAGGCGTGGAGCAGTTTGGAATGTCCGCGGAAGAAGCCGGGAGAGACCCACGGATAGAAAAAATGCGAACAACCACGGAAAAGGAAAACGAAGAGGAGAAAAAGAATAACGAGAACGCGAAGAAAATAGAGAGCGGGGAAAGAGAAGGGAGCGGGGAGAGAGAGAGAGAGACGTAGCAGAGAGTTCAGAGAGAGAGAGAGTTCAGAGAGATTTATTAGGCGCGTCGTCATCGTTAATCATATATATATCTTTTGTATTTGTACTTTTATTCAACATTTTTCCAATTTACACGCCACAAGTCACACTTTTGATGTTACTATCGCTCTCGAAACCCGCGCGAGAAAAGCAGCTTTGCGGGAAGAAGGATGGTGGCTTTGACGACGAAGAGAGGAACGGCGATGGCGCTTCTCTGGACGATGGTCGTCGGGGCGCTCGCGGCGGTGGTGTATCGATTGGAAATTGGATTCGTCGCGTTCAGAGTTAACAACTTTGTTCCTCCTTTGAAGGAGAGTGGTGGTGGTGGTTCTGTTGTCTCTCGGCGGCGCGGTTCGAGGAAAGAGGAGAAGATCGCGTCGTCGTCGTTGGAGTTTTCTCTCGAGGAGAAGAGAGCAGATGCGCCGGACGATAACATCGACGAAGACGACGACGGGGAATTTGGTGCATCAACGAAAGGTCAACGACCACCCCTAACGAGACGGAAACGAAGACGACGCGAACAAGAACAACAACGACCACCCGAAGACGAGAAAATGCCGGAGTTTTCGTCCGGAATAGGGTTTGGGTGCGTACACATCGAAAGCGAGCGTTTCGTGAGGGAGATGTGCATGTTAGACGTGAGATTGGACGAGAGCGAGGAGTATAAAGGGTACAAGAAGATGTCCGCGCGGTTGACCGTGCGTAAGAAATCGAAGAAGATTTTGTCATCGAATTCGAACGAGAACGAGGAGAATTTCGAGTGGTCGTGCGGAGACTCGGTGCGAGTGATGTTTGAGACGTCGGAGGCGTTGTTCGGGCCGATGAATGCGCCGATTTTTGAGGAGAGAGAGGAGGACGGGGAGAAGGTGTGCGGAGAATTTCCCGTGGAAGCGATTATACCGAGGGAAGGCGATCGATATCGAGGCGTCCGAGCGAAAGTGTGGCTGTTGCACGTGGACGGCGAAGGGTTGAAAGACCCGGAGATAGAGAAACCGTTTCCGGAGAATTTGATGTCGAAGGCAAATAACTGTCCGCCGTGCGATGGTCCAATCGTCTATAACATCAGGAGGACGTTTCCGAGGAGGGTTTACGTGGAAGAGAAGGACTATTTCGTGAGCGAAAACATGGAGGAAGACGTAGGCGTCGGCGAATTCGCGTTAGAAGACGCCGCGGGATTCACCGAGTCCTATAAGAATATCAAAAAAGATGAATCGACGCACGGATGGTACAAGATGGAAGCGTACAAAGAATTACACGAGAATCCAGCCGAGGAAATCGCCTGGCGGAGGGAAGGCGCAAAGATCCCTTTTTGTAAAAACGGGGACGGCGCCGGAAGGTGGGTGTTTTCCAAAAAAATGTACCGAACGCAAAGCGAAGAGGACGCGTTAGAGTGGCGTTATTACGGGTGTAAAATCAAACACGTCCCGGGTTTAAAATTAAAGGGATGCTTAGAACGTATCGGACCGGTTAAATTTGCCGGCGAGAGTACTTTAGGACACGTGTACGAGGCGTTTCTGCAACATTTGAACAAGACGGAATATTTTTGGCCGACACGACACGATTTAGACGCCAGGAAAGTTTACGGAAGATTAGATCTCATTCGCGCACAAGGCGATCACAGCGATTTCCATGGCATCGACATGGTGAACAAAAACTTATTCAACGAAATTCACAGCCACAGACGCACGGCAAATATGAAATTCGAAAACGTTGTGATTCTGCAAGGCGCGAACGACGCGGCGAGGTACTCGATTGAAAAGTTTAGAGAAAAGATGAAAACGTTCGTGGAAACGGTGAAAAAATATCGCGAAACGAGCAACGAGAGCGAACAGATTCGGCTCAAACGTTTAGTATGGGTAACTGCGCCGACGAGACACTACAAATCGAGCAGCGGTCCCGGCGATAGCATGTGCCCAAACGGATCCTCCTCGGAAGCGATGCGATCGTGCAGCGCGGGAAATAGCGGACAGGCACACACGGAAGTTGGTGCGACGAGATGGCACGGCATCGAGAGCGGCACAGACGCAAACGTACCACCGAATTTGTACGGCACGCACGAGCGAAGACAACTGCTGAACCAAATAGCAAAGAAGACGCTGCGAGAGAACGAAAAAGTGTTGGCGGATGAAGTGTACATCGTCGATTACGAAAGTTTGACCGCGGCGTTGCCGTCGGATTATAACTACGACGGTGAACATTGGGGATGTCCATGGCGAAGCTGGGAAAACAGAAGAGGGTCGGGATACAGTTGTAAAGGTCTAGCGAATGTCGTGGTGTCGAATATCATTAGTCATTTTCTAGGATGCTATAAATACTAGTTTTACGAGCAGCGCTCAAATTGACCAACTCAGTTCGGTTTGCAAAAGCTCGATGCGTGTAGCCGCAATCTCGAAACTCTCCAGATGATTCGTTCGTAACTCCGTCGCAATTTTCTGCGTCACCTCGGTGCTGATTCCCGGGAATGCAGCATCGTCGATTGATTTCGCGCACATCTCTCCGGCGCGCGCGTCGTCCTCGTCCTCGTTACATTTTTTCAAAACGTCAATCGCGTCTTCGCGGATAGCCAAAAGTAAGTCACCCATCGCATCTTTCGCGGATTGAAGTGACTGTTTCAGTTTTTCTTTATCTACACTTTCAAACATTTTACCTTGAATCATTAAAAGTAAAGCGTTGCACGAAACCGTCAACACGTGCGACGTTACGTACGAAGTCGTAGGGACTACGCCGTCAAGAGCGAATTTAATGGAGTTTGGTAAGTGCGTATTCGATGCAATCGCGTGTATATTCTCCGAGAGATTACGCGAACAACTGATGATAACGCGCAAAATAACATCGAATGTTTCCTTAGCTGATGCATCACGGATGATTGCTTGAATGAAAGTTTCGTTGAACGCAAACACATTCGGATGCATCCACGACGACGAGGCCTCTTTTGCTTCTTTCTTCGAGGCGGAATCTTTTACCGCGCAGTGTTCAAACATCTCTCGAATCGAGCGTATTCGGCGCTCCGCAATATTCTCTTCACAAGAACCTAGAGATGCTACCGCGAAATAAGCGAGGGATTCAAGTAGATGGTTCCTCGTCCACTCTTCCCTGTACGACGCGTCGGCGCCGACAGAATTTTTTGCGAGAAACCACAGAGGCGCTGCGAGCGCAGGTACGCTTAAATGCGGAGGAAACCACGAACTATTAGTCCCCGTCGCATCGTCAGTGTGCGTAAAACAAAGATTTTTCCACAGATATAGCATGTTCTTTTCGTGTTGCTCATCCGCATCCCCGTTCTCGACGCAAAGAATACCGTTGGAGCAACTTTGCGCTGCCACCGCGAACTTCTTCCCTACGTGGTCGACTCTCTTCTTCACTTTCTGCGCGAAGTCTTCGTCGTCTTTATCGACTGCAATATCGCCATGTTGTTCTAGACCCATGTCGTGCGGATATAACGTCAGAAATTTCGAGCTGATTGCGTCCATTTGACTAAACGCGAACGATCGCTTCAACGTATCGCGAAATCTTGTAAATTCCAAGGCTTTATCGAAAGCGCCGAATCGCAAAGCCTTGGCTAACGAATCTCCAATATCACCGTCTGCTTGTTGTTGTAAACTCGCCCATTTTACGTACACTTTGTGAAATTCCTTCACACTCACGTTGTTGCCGTCGAGCGCGGGAACGACGTGGTGCAGTAAGCTCGCCATTTGTATATTTTTGGCATCCAGATACTCAAACGTATCGAGCATGGATTGCGACGCACCGAGCAGACAGCTCGAAGACATTTCATCGAACAATGCTTCCGCATTGTGTTTTGAGCGTTGCAAGACTCGCTTTGAGAGCGCTTTCGCGCACACGAGAAATAGTACAGCTTTCGAATGACACTCTGATGAATTCAAATTTAAGCAAGAAGACGCTTCGGCGACGAGCGCGTGCGTCGAGTAAACTCCGAGAACATCTCGCGGCGTCCACTCTCGCGAATCGAGCGATTCGACGAGCGTTTCGCACTTTTCGAATCGTTCCATAAAGGTTCTCGCGCGATGAATTCCAGCGCGATCTTTATGAACCTCTGGCGGCGAATAACGATGCTTTTCATTTTGGTTGGACACCCAGGCGGTATCTATGTCGTCCCCAGAAATGTCGGCGTCGAGGACGCGACACGCTGCTTCTACTCGCAACGCGTTCATCGCGTCCTTCTTTTTCAATTCATCGTTTTTATCATCGTTTGTACTATAGTATGTATCCAACCAAGCAACCGCGACGTCTCTGCGTTTCGCTAATCTTTCGCGACAGCTCTGAATCGCCTCAGCGTTGCCGCAGTCCATAAGCGCTCGCATAAACGTGCGAAGCTCTCGCGCACAACTCGTCCACGATGCAAAAGCGTCGACGTAATCGGCTATTGACTCGAAAAGCACTCGTGCGTTCTCTGCGTTATTCTTTCGAGAAAGATTTTGGCGCGCCGCTTCGAGCACGGCGAGGTGCGGTCCTCTGCCTACGACTTTCGCGCCGCCAATCGATTCGGACTTGGCTCTCAACGCGAGCGCAAACGCCATCGTTTTACTATTATTATTACTACCACTCGTATCTTTATCGAGACCGAGTTTTGCGAGGTGCGCTATTGCGTCGTCTACGTTCCCTTCTTTACCACCCTCGAGCTCGGCAAGTAATGCGATGGCACTTTCAATGGCAATCCAATCGTCTGGTACGAGATCGATGATATCCACGTTGTATTGAAACGCCTTTAATTTTCCTTCGTCCAAGGACGCGTGCAAGTCGGCGAGCAGACGCAACCGTTCCAAAGGTGAACTTTTCGCGAAGCATTTACAACCAACCTCGCTTTCGAGAAACGCGATGGCTATTTTTCTATTCGCGTCGCCTCTCGGGTACTTTTTTCTATCGTTACTACTCTTACTCCTGTAAATATCCTCCTCTTCTTCGTCCTCTTCAAACCCGACGTCCGCGGCTAACAACGCCGTCACGTACGCCCTCGCGTTTTCGCTCGTCAAATCTCTCGCTTGATTCTCGTACTCGCTCGCCTTTAAACTTTTATACATTCTCTGAAACATCGCCTTCCCCAACTCCCCGGACAACTTTTTCTTCTTCTTCCTCTCGTTTTCTTTTTCCTCCTCGCTCGCGACGACCGAGCCATCACCATCTTCTCCTTCCTCTTCTTTTCGCCACACTTTCTTTTGCATCCCAATAGCTAAACTCATCGTCGCCATAACTTGCATCCCCACCGTTCCGGGCGGCTTCAACCGCTGCAACTTCACCGCGTACGCCTTCGCGCTTTCCAAATCCCACGTTTTGCACGTCACGCTCTGCAACTCCTCGAGAATCTCCTCGTTGTCCGGATCGCACTCGTGTTGTTTCTGCACCACCAAGAACTCCTTCTCCTCGTCGCCGATGGATTTATAAAAAATGTTCAGCACTCGCAAACTTTGCAAAACCGTCGGACCAAAATCAGTCTCCAAGTTTTCCTCCGAATCGACGCTTCGCAACGCGCCTTCGCACAAGGAAACAGCCTCGTCGAATTTCCCTTCCTCGCCTCGCCGATTCGACAGGCGAAGCAACGACAACGCCCGGACGGAAGAGATGACCGAAACGTTTGGAAATTTCTCAGCCGCATCGACGCACAAATCGTGCACTCTCTTCGCTTTCGACGGCTCGTCGACGACGTCGTAGATTTGGTGCAGCGTCGCGTTCAACGCGCGTATGTTGTCTCTTCTGCCGCCAAACATCTTTTTTTTGTACACAGATGATTTCAATCTCTTCTCGTTTGCTTCTCACCCTCTCTCCCTCTCACTGTTGCTCTCTGGAGAGAGATGCTCTCTCAGTTCTTCTCTCTCTTTATGCCTGTGCGTGTGTATGATATATCTTCTGTCGTTGTCGCGTGTTTGTGTCTGTGTGGAAGAGAAAGAGAGAAACGAGCGGGGAAAATGAGGAAAAAAAGTCAAGTTTTTTCCCCAAAACAACAACAAAGAGAAAAAAAAAGTTGAAAAATACACGAGAGGGACCACGGGAGAGAAAAAAAATACGAGTAGTCTCCACAACATAAACACACTCCGTTCCTCCTCTCTCTAATAAGATTGATTACTTTTACAAAAACGACACACATGAAATTCAACAACGCGATCTCTTCTCCTCTTTTTCTCTTCGCCGCGCTCTTATTCTTCTTCGCGAGCAACCAACGAAGCGCGATGGCGGAGTACGAGTGTCCGAGTTTTGGTGAGAGAAAAACGTCTTTTTTGTCGTCCAAGACTCATGTGTATTTTTCTCCTTCTCTCTTTCTCTGTTTAAACAGATCCGGCGCAGCTCGAGCAGCTCGCGATGCAATGTTTGGAAGATCCGGACGGTTTGTGCGGGGACATGTGCGTCAAAGCTATCACGCAAAGCGCCGCTAACCCGCAGGTTGCAAACGCGAAGGTTCCGTGCACCGGAGGCGTCGATGGTTTGATCGAGAACGTTTTGAAGAAGTGCACGGAGGAACTCGGCGCGCCTTTCGATCCGTGCGGCGGGAAAACGAAGAAGGCTATAATCGACGCGAGCTCGAAGATTAAGTGCGAGGAAGGTGGCGTGCTCGCGGATTACGCGTGAGTTTTTTACATAGCCGTCCTTCTTGGATGTACTTTCATTACTCTCTCTCTTGTTTTTATTGGCTGCGGGTTTCGTTTGCTATTAAAAAATTTTCTATTACATATACTAATATCAAAGAGTTTTAAATGTACCCCCGGTGTTCTCTCACTTGGAGAACAAGTTTCCGAGCAAACCTCCCACTCCGAAACCTTTATTATTGCTGCTAGTGCTATTATTATTATCCTCTTCTTCGGTGGTACCGATCTCATCTTCGTCGAAGAAATCTTCTTCGCCTTCGTCGTACGACACGCTCGCGCTTTTCACTCGAACGATTTCCTTGTCTTTGTTGGAAATCGTTCTGAACGCTTTGTCGACGCCGTATTTTTGCAACTCTTCGCTCGCAACCATCCCGAGATATTGCTTCGCGTCTTCGATATTTTCCGGGTTACCGTCTTCTTCGAACTCTCTCAACTGCGCTTCCGTGAAACCTCCGTTCTCGTCCGTTCCGCTTCGCGCGACTCGAAAAACTAACCACGAACCGAACGAATCGTACGCCGGCGTACCGTCTGCGTTCACTTCCTGTCCCGACGGGAACGGAATCAATCGATCAATTTTCTTCAAGAGCGATGGTCGATTCAGCATGAACCGATCGAATTTCGAAACGAACGCGGATATTCGTCGCCTTGGAATCTTCTTCGTCAACAATCTCGCAAATTCCCAACCGGCTTGGTCGTTCGCGTCTAAAATCGCCCACGCTTCCGGGTCTTTAATCTTCGCTTCGTTCGCGCGTCTCCACGCGCTCAACGACTCGTTGCTGGCGGTTAAATCCTTTCGTAACTTTTGCACGCCGGCATCCGTGCGCATACTTTTAAAACACAATTGCAAATACATAATTCCTAACGAATACATGTCGAATCTATCCGGTAAATTCAACTGCCACAACACCGGCGAAAGCGCCAAAGCGATTGGCGGGAAGGGCGCCTCGGGCGTTTGCGTGCTCATGATGTACTGCTCCGGCGCCGCATATCTCGGATCAAAAATAAACTGTTTCGGCACGTAATTCACACCGAACCGTAAATCCGCGCTCCCTCCAAAATCAATCAACTTGAACCTCTGCGTGCTCTCGTCGAAAATCAAATTCTCCGGCTTGACGTCTCTGTGCACAATCCCAGTTCCGTGCATTTGCACCAACAAATCTAAGACCTGATTCATGACCGCCCTAATCGTCGCCGCCGTTCTCTCCGGGTCTCCAACTTCTAAAGTTCTCGGATAACTCTCCCCGTCCGGGAACAAATACGGTTCCAAGTTGTACGGAAAATCCTTCTCTTTCATAAACTCAAACAACGTCCTCCCGCCTTCGTATTTCCACGCCAACCACAACGGCGGGTACGCCCCAGGCTTCGACGGTTCGCCTTGCCACGATCCAACGTACGGTGCGCACGCATTCCACGCCGCAATTTGCATCCTTCGATTCATCCACTCCTCCGCTTCTCCGTAATCGTCCGCTCTTTTCAACACGAACGGCTCGCCCGTTTCGTTATTCGTCGCGAAATAAACCACCCCGAAACCGCCTTCGCCGAGTTTCGTCCCGAGCGTAAAATCATCCAGCGTGTATTTCTTCCTCATTCGATCCTGCAACGGTTGCACCAAGTAATACTCCACGTATCCAGGCAACGCCCCGGGCGTGATCGAGAAAAACGCCAACAGCGTCGATAAAATAACCGCCCCTTGCGTGGTAAACAAAGGCTTCAACTCTCGTCGCAATTCCGGATCTAACGTCGACCTGTAAATCATATCGCCGCAGTTCTGAACGGTGCACGGAAGCCCAACGCCGGTGGCGATATCCGAAATGTGGTTCAAAGCGTGATGCGCGTCGCTGACATCGAGCAAAGTCGCGGAAACATTCGCAAGCTTTGACGACGACTTTTGTCGTCGCGGGGTCGGTCCTCTGACTCTCAGAAAAGCTCTTCTCGAAGACGATGATTTGTTTTTCGAAAGTAACGACGGCGGTCCATCGCTGCTACCACCGCCGACGCTCCGAGAAGACGCGGACGACTGCGCGAGACTAAAAAACATGATTTTCAATCGAGGAGGGCTTTTTAAAGAGAGGTTGAAGTCACGGTGAGTGTGTGGCATTTTATCGATCAGGGACCCGTATCTTTTTTTTTTTTTTCGAGGGGGAGAGAGAGTAGTAGAGTACCCTTTATGGACTTACTAGGTGCACACTTTATAATTACAACGCAGTCTAAAATAAACACCGGTAGGTGTTTAAACTAACACATCATCGTGTTCTGCGTAAGAAGTACACAACGAACTTTTTCTCTCTTTTTCCCCAATACTAGTGTTAGCTCTCCCGCACGAGAAGAGACGACAAACGGAGATGATGACGACGATGCGATCGATCCTGCGCACCTCGAAAACGGCCGTTCAGTTCCTCTCTCTCGGACACGTCGTCAACGAAAAAGTCTTCGAGGTGACCGTCTGCGTCGGGCCGAGCATGCTGCCGACGTTTAACCGATACGGGGACGTGGTTTTAGTCGACCGTGGGGGGACTTTTTTAACGACGACGGAAACGATCGGGAAAGGCGACGTGGTCGTGTCCCGGTCGCCGACGAACCCGAAACACATGGTGTGTAAACGCGTCGTCGCGATGGGTGGGGAAAGAGTGGAGAAACGAGCGAGCGCGAGCGATGCGAACAGAAGAGGGAGGAGAGAGGAAGAATCGGACGGTTGGAGCGGGTATCGCAAGTGGGACGAAGAAGAGACTGCTGGCGGCGGCGATAGGAGTAAAAAGAAAGAGTACGTGACCATTCCAGACGGACACGTGTGGTTGCAAGGAGATAACGAAGGGAACTCGACGGATTCGAGAGATTACGGGCCGGTACCGATGGAGATGTTGAGAGGTCGCGTGTTTGCGAAAGTGTGGCCCCTTGGCGAATGCGGTTGGGTGGAAAGAGACGAACGGTACGCGCTGAGAGACGAAAAACGATTGTGAAATAGCGAATAGATTTTAGAAGTTTTTGTATGTTATGTTTTAGATATAGATAGATGAATAGATTTGCGATGCATTTTCATGTCCTATTTGTATAATGATGATGATTTTAAGTAATAACAACAACGAAGCGCTCTTTCGACGACGCTCGTACTCGATGATAAATATTTTTCTCTCCTTCTTCTCTAAATTAAATTTTCGTTTGTTCGCATCCTAATAACGTCTTCAACAACTCGTACGCGACGAAACGGATGCTGTTTTGCGGCACGACTTTCATCGTGTTCGCCGTCCACCCTCTGAAGAAACCTCGCATGCCCTCGTCTCGCATGATCGTCGTCATCGCGTCCGCCATCCCGTTGTACGTTTTACCTTTCATTTGCATCCGTCTTCGAATGGTATCTAACGGGTAGCATACCGTCGCACTAAACGTCCCGGAAGCGCCGCCGATGACCAAGTTCGCCATCGGATCTTGTTTGATGTTTGTCCCGTCCCCGTAATACATCTTCTTCGCGACGTCGTAACTGGCAAAGTTGCACGCCGCGTACGGCGCGATGCCGGCCAACGTCGGAATCAAACCTTTATACAGCGCTCTCACGCCTTCCGTTCTATACACCACCGAAAACGCATTCATCATCCCTTTATACGGATGATTCGGCAACGCTAAACGTAATCTAATAGTATCCAACGGGTGCGTCAGCGCGGTTCCAGTCATCCCCGCCATAGCCCCGGCTAACAATCTTTCCTTTACCCCTAACTTCCCGTTCTCGTCTTGCAACATGGACTTGTAGAAGTCGTTCGACGTCAACTGCGCAGCCGCGTACGGCGCCACCCGAATGACATTCACCCCGTTCCCTTTCCAAAACGATAAAATCCCTTCCTCTCTGTAAATCTTCGCGAACGCTTGCCCGACTCCCGTGTACGCGGTCCCTTCGATCCCGCTCGACGCCATCGCTTGCACTTGAAACAAGAGCTTTATTCTATCGAGAGGTGCCGAGGCGGTTCGGGCGATGACCCCGGCCCCACCTCCGGCGGCGACCATGCGCGACCCATCGATCGTTTTCTTCATTTTCGTGAAAATATCATCGCTACTACTAGCGCTACTCGTTGTTTTGCTCTCGCTCGCGGAGTGCGCTCTGAACGACGACGCGTCCGAAGAAGAAGAAGAAGACGCCTCTTCGTCCGCACAAAAAGGACGACTTCCGAGAGCCGCACGATGAGGAGAACGCATCATCGTACCTCTCGTCTCCTCTTTCCGTTGTCTCGTTCAACAAGCGCGCGAGTAGTAGTATGCACGCGGCGCACGAAATAAAAAAACACACTCTCTCTCTCTCTCGAGTTCTTTCGCGTTCCTCTTGCGTCGCGTTTGTGAAAGCAAGCGCGCGCCTCTTTGAAGATTATCTGTAATCCTTTTTTTCCCGAGAAAACCTGTTTTTTCTTTATTGTGTCATTTAGGGTCTTAAACCCTAAATGCCAAAAAAATGTGCCGCGGTCCGTCAACACTAATTCGAGACGAACAATCGCGCGCGTCTCTCTTCACTAAAATATTCTCACACGAACCAAAATCAACGCGAAAGGAGAGAGAAAAGCGAGAAGAACTCTGTATCATCACACAACATATATATTTAAGAGAGAGATCTTGGTCACGGAATGGCGTACGGGTCGCTTCCTTCTTCGGAAGAAGAAGAAGTAAACGTCACCCGTTCTCATCATCATCATCATGAGCATCCCGAGAGACGAAGATCGTCCGAAGGAGACGACGACGAAGAGAGAGCGTTCGTGAGCAGCGAACGATCGTCGGTGTCTAATCGAGAGAAGAGGAAGAAGTACGTCGTCGCCGCGGCGGTGGTTGGTGCGATGTGCGTTGCCGGGTTGTCTTCTTCTTCTTCGTCGTCGTCATCGTCGAACGTCGCGCGATTTGATGGTGCTTCTTTGGGAGATGAGGCCGCGTCTCTTTCTCCTTCTTCTTCTTCTTCCGAGAGAGCGGCGTCATTTCAGCCTTCGCGCTTGGGCCGCGCCCGAGTCGCGTTAGCCTCTCTCGGGAAAAAACACAAAGAAGACTGGCACTGGGAACACATCGGCAACGGATATTACTGTCACAGCAACGCGAAGTATATTTGCGAGTTTTGGGGATCTCCGCCGCCTCCGGCGTATCCCTTCCCGCCGCAAATGCCTAATCCGCCGCCGCCGCCGAGTCCGATGCCGCCGCCGATGAGTCCGGACGTGCCGTCGCCTCCGCCTCCGCCGCATCCCATGCCGCCTCCGTTGTGTGCGAGCGAAGCTTTCGACGAAAGTTCGTGTTCGGACGAAGTTGTTGTGAGGAAGTGCACGAGTAAAGTGAGCGAAAATAACAACGACGACGGTAAGGCTGGCGACGCGACTCCTAAGTTGGGCGAGGAGAAGTGCGAAGACGTGAAAGTCCCGGTGTTGGGGTATTGCTCCATGCAATCCGCGTTGCACAAGATTCAATGTCAAGTGGATCAAACGCCGTCGGCGCACTTGGCGCAGTCGTTGGAAAACCTGTGCACGGAGTTGCCGGCAAAGATTGAAGCCGTGGCAAACTTCACGATGTCCAGAATGTTCCCGACCGACCCGAACGTTTTAGCGGAAGCGTTCAACTCGAGATTTGCGGCGTCCGCTACGGCTTCGTTGGGAAGTGCCGCTCAAACGCTAACTGGAGAAGAAGTGTTGGACATTTTTGATCCGGATAACGAACACGTGTTCCGAGACTCGATTCGCAAGCTGTTGAGAGGCGACTCCGGGAGCAAGGACAAGAACAGTAAAGGTCATGAGATTGCCCCGTTGGGTCACTCGACGCACCAATTGGGCGAGCAAGCGTTGATCGCTACTTTAGGCGGCAGAGAAACGTGCTTTTCTGTTCCGGTAGATACGTTTCCTCACAAAGAAATGTCCGGCGAATTCGAAATGGAATGGCCGGAGAAGTTGCACGCGTCGGAGTATCGCCCATCGATGTTCCGTGCGCAATTGCTGTCTCCGGAGTTTGTTTCGTGCATCACGATGAACAAGTTTGAGATTCCGTGGGAAGTCGCGCGAGGTATCGTGGACACGTATCGAACGTACTTCAAACCGATCATCACGAAATCCTTGGCGCAAGTCAACGACGCGACGTGCGGAAACAATAACCAAATCGGACGTGCGTCTAGAATGGGGAAGACCGAAGCGTCTCAATCGAAAGATTCCATCGAAAAGATTAAAGCGTTTACCGAGGAAGGTTTGGCCGGCGCCGAGGAAAAGAAGACTGTTGTCGGACGAAATTTGTTGAGCAGTGAAGAAAAAAGTAAGCCGAAGACGTACTTGAAAACGACGACGCAAATCCCAACTGTTGATTTGAGAGGCGCGGCAGACATCATTCAACGCGAAGCGAACATGGGTGGTTCCGTCGACCACGTGTCCTTAGTCGAGGAACGCATCATGTTGAAGATTAACAACTTGCGGGCGCAGTTTGAAAAGGACCCGTTGCAAGACAAAGCGTTTAACAAGAAGAAAGAATCTGAGGCCGCGGAGAAGAAACACTCCACCAGATCACTTTTGAACGTGGAGAATTACAACGAAGCCATGGAATCCGCGAGAATGTCCTTCACGAACGCGTTGAAGAAGACGAGAAATGTCGATTACGAAGCCGAATTGGCGACGTCCATCAACTTCAAAGCGTCCTTCAAAGCGGCGAACACCATGTTCAAACACGGTGACTTGTTCGATTTGACAGATACGGGACCACCAGTGATCAACAAAGAAGAAATGATCTCTTTGGGAGTGCCTGGCGTGTACATGAAGACTAACGTGGCGGCGAGGTTTCGCATGCCGTACTTCTTCAAAGCGGACGTGCCGGGTGAAATCAACTTCCACGTCAAGGGTGACGTGAGATATAAAATTAAGGTTTCCAACAACATCGCTTCCGTAGAATTTTTAGGATCTACGATCCAAGCTGATCCGGAAGACATCACTTCTTCCGTTGTCGGCTCCTTGCAACTCGGCACTTCGGTGCGTTTGGACGAGTTTATCACCGCAGTGTGCGTTGGCGACTTGTGCACTGGCCCGATGTTAGCCATGCAACAAGACGCCTACGTTGGCTTTGACACTTTCGATACAAATGGCGAAGTTTCCTCCCAAGACGAAACGCCGACGTGTTACGAAGGACCTGGTGGACTCGAAACTACCTTTGTAGAGTGGGACTACGACACGTCTGCGAAGTCGCAGTGCACGGCGTCCGCCGATGATGGCGCCGTCAAGGGTGTCGGTTCGTACTTGCAAGTGCCAAAATCACCGATGGGTGTTTACATGACCACTTTGAACGGTCAAGCGCAATCCATCTGGCACGATTACCACTTGGACTCTGGGGATGGCCACTTCTTCATGGACGAATTGTTCCACACGTGCGCCAAGGAAAGTGATCCGAACACGTACGTCGACGCGTGCGAAGCGGCGTATTTAGGTGAATTGCCGATGAAACCGACGAAGTCGGCGAGAAAAGCTGCCAAGTTAGCCATGAAGCACCATCAAGCGCACAGCAGCACTTTGAAGAAGGTGAACGTGCCGAAGCCAGCGGTTGCTCAAAGCGATGCAAAACCGGCGACTGTTGCTCAAACCAAACCGGCGGCGGCATCGAAGCCAGCCGCTGAAGCGGCGACTGCCAAGCCTGCGGTTGCGGCGGCGACTACCAAGCCTGCGGTTGCGGCGGCGACTGCCAAGCCTGCGGTTGCGGCATCGAAGCCAGCCGCTGAAGCGGCGACTGCCAAGCCCGCTGCGGTGACTGCTCCTACCAAAACACCAACCGTCGTGACTGCCAAGGCTGCGCCAGTTCGACCAGACGGCGTCTACGAAAAGAAACCGGACGGCATGATGCACTTAATTGCCACGGAGCGTAAAATTCCGGAGCAAGAAAAAGCGCCAAAGCAGAAAGTAGAAGAAGCGAAGAAGGCTGCCGAAGCCAAGGTTGCTGCCGCGGAGAAGAAGGTGGAAGAAGCGAAGAAAGCCGCAGATGTCAAAAAAGTCAACGTTCAAAGCAAAATCGCGGCGGACCAAGTGAACGCGGCGATGAAAGTGATGAAAGACGTGAAGCAGCAACAGCAGCAACGACAACCAAAACAACAGCAATCGAAAAATAACATTAAAATGATCCCAATCAACGAGGAAGCGAAGAACCTCCAAAAGCGTTTAGATTCTGTCGAAGCTTCGATGGGCCGCGAGCGACTCGAGAAGAACTTGGAAGTGGAAAAGTTAGCCAGAGGTATCCCCGATCTTCCCGAGCAAACTAAAGTTTCCGCGAAGAAATCATCACGGGCGGTACGTTCTGAGATTTTCATCGACGACATCGCGGCTCAAATCGCGGACGAGGCGAGCACGGAAGACGGAGCTTAAGAAGAAGAGGAGGACGCAGAAGCGGACAAAAAGATGTACAAAACGACAGGGCGACCCGCGAGCCAAACGCGACGAGAGAAGGAAGAAAAGTCGCGTTATTTTTAGAATGACATTAGTTCACAACGTTAAGTTTAGAGAGAGTGTGCGAGAGACAGAGAGACTGAAAGAGGAGGTATTTTATATATTGTCCATGTGCCATAGTGATTACCGAGTATTTATGCTATTTTATTTCATGCGCCCGCCCGCTCGACGTTTCTCTCTCTCTCTTTACATCTTCCAAAGCCGCGGCATTTGCGGCATTTCGTAGCACGCGAGTAGCGCTTTTGTGTACAAAGAATAATGTCGGCGGCGGCTCTTTCGAAGACGTCTCGCCTCCTTCGAGGAGGCGACGACGACGAGCGCGAGCAGCTGTTGCCGACGACCCGCCGACGCGACGACGACGATAGCATCCCCCCAGCCGCGTCGTCGTTGGGGAAAATCGGATTCCTGATGTGCGCGCTCGCGCTGACTTTGCTCGGGACGACGCTCTCGATGACGACGCCGCAGACGGGAACATCCAACACAACCACGAAAACAGCGATGAATGCAAAGCTTGGCAGCGAGCGCATTGGCGGCGGCGGTTACGTGCCGTATTCCGTGGAGTTGGTTCCGACGACGACGATTCGAAGAAAACCGGTGACCGATGTCACGTTCTTTACCGCCATCGAGCGGTGCCTCGCCGAAGCGCCGACGGACGGTAAATGCATCGACTACGGATCGAGAAGCTTATACGGACCAATTCCAGAATGGAACGTGAGTTTAGTGACGAATATGGATAAAGCGTTCGAAAATCGCGTCGATTTTAACCCGGAATCGTTGAGCGACTGGGATACGAGTCAAGTGACTTCTATGCACTGGATGTTTTTTAACTGCCGCGAATTTAACGGCGACGTGAGAGGATGGCAAACTGGGAACGTGGAGGATATGAGCGGAATGTTTTATAACGCGACAAAGTTTACGAGAAAGATTGGCGAGTGGGACACGAGTTCGGTGACGAACATGCACGGCATGTTTCAATTCGCGGCGAGTTTTAACAAGAATATTTTAGAGTGGGATACCGGGAAGGTGGCGAACAGCGCGAACATGTTCAAAAACGCGACGGATTGGTACAAGAAGTTTTCCTGTCCGAACGATTCGAGCGTGCCGAGCGACTGTTCGTGCACGGCGTGCGTAAAACAGGAAGAATTTTTAGAGAGCATAGAGGAGTGTTTGCGTTTAGCGCCTGGAGGGAATTGCGAGAAAGGTTCGCACGGCGCCATTCACTTGTGGGACGTGTCCAAAGTAACGGACATGTCGTCCGCGTTTGAAAATAGAGAATTGTTTAAAGACGTCGGTATTAGTAACTGGGACGTCAGCTCAGTGACTCGAATGGATAACATGTTTCGCAACGCGGTCTCCTTTAACGGCGATATTAGCAAATGGAACGTAGAAAACGTTCAATCGGCGCACCGCATGTTCAAAAACGCCAAGGCGTTTGATAAGGACATTCGAGGGTGGGTAATGATGAGCTTACCCTCATCGACGTCTACGCCGCCGCCGACGACGACGATGGCGGCGAGTTTATCTACTGCGGTCAGCGAAAAAGAAAGCAATCACGCATCTTGGGACATGTTCACCGGTGCGGACGCGTGGTTGATTAAATACGGCTGCCCGTCTTGCCAGCAATTCGAAGGCCCGCCGAAAATGTGGTCCACCCTCAACGAACATCCGCCACCGTCGCCGCCGTTGCCGTCTCCGCCAATGTCACCGACGCCTCCATTTGACCCGTCAAAATGCGCCTCCACGCCTCCGTTTGAGAACTTACACGAGTGCGAAGATACTTTAATTCACAAAGAGGAGTGCTCCGTCGATCCGTCCACGAACGAGGAAACGTGCGCGGTGCAAGTCAAAGTCCCGGTCCTCGGTTTTTGCGCGATGAAAGCCGCCATCAACCGCTTAAACAAAATCGAGTGCGGTTATCTGTTGGAACAAAATACCCTTTCAACGCTCGATGCGCTCACCACGCCGGTGAACTTGCGCGGCATCGGGGACTATTTAGACGGATTGGCAACCGTCCTCGAAACTCAAATCGCTCCGGCGCCGCAGAATATCTTTGCCTCCTCTTTGGCGCAGCAGGAAGAAGAACGAACCGAAGAAATACCGAGCGAAAACGACGGCGACGACGACGACGACGACGGCGTGTACGGCATGATCAAAGATAGAAAGAAAGGTTGGTTTGGATTTTAGAAGATAGTGTATACCAAAACGAACGCGTTGTAATAGTAATAGTAAAAGGAGAAAAGTCAATGCTTTTCGTAACGCATTTTTCTTCACTTTTTCCCCGCACGCACATTGAAAAAAACGCACACGATTCTTCCGTCGCGCGCAGCCGCGAAGAGAGAAAGATATATAGATTTTAGAGAATGCACCGATAAAACACACATTGCAGAAAGAAAGAGCGCACATGTCGTCCCATCCTAATCCTTCCCAGAAGCGGGAACAGCGGCACTTCCTTTCCGCGAGAGACCGACGACTGTTGGTGTTCGGTTATCCGAGAAGAGTCACTTCCCGGGAAGTCGAAACGCTGGTGCGTTTTTTACTCGAAGAAGAAGAAGATGAAGATGAAGAACAAAGAGGAGATAAAAGAGATCCAGGAGACGAAAAGAACGAGAACACGACGACGACGATTAAAGTTCTCGACGAATTGGACGCGCACGGGTGCGCGAGCGCGTTCGTGCAACTGCCACGAACGACGACGCGGGAGCAGCGATTTCGACTGCTCGAGAGTAAGCTTCAATCTGGCATTCAGTTTGAAGGGGCGAATATCTACGCGAGAGCGTTTGACGCGCCGAATCGACCCGAGGCGTTGAAAGGGTTGCCGAGGACATTGGAAGAGGTGTTTAAAAAGACGAGGGAGAAGAAGATCAGCGACGATGGCGCGTCGGTGCCATCGCTATTGCCGCCGGAAGGGTACACGATTGGCGGGAGCGCGGCTGTTGAAAACGGCGCGACGGGTACGAAGCGGAAAAGAGTCGGTCCTGGTCCGCTCTTATCGCTCTCAGAAAACGTAGCAGCAACAGCAGCAACAATTGTGACATCAGCAGCAGCAGATAACGGCGTTCGCTTGATTCGAGCGGATGTAAGAGGCGGCGGTGCGTTTGCGCGAGATTTTGATGCGGTTGAGTTTCTCGAGTTTGACCCGGCGACGAGTTCACCCGGTGATTGCGAGAGAGAGAGCGTGATGCTCATCGGTCGCAGAGGTAACACTAACGTAGAGAGAAAACTTGCCGTCATATACGCTGCCGAAGCTCTGCCGTTTTTTATCGGTGCGAGGGGTCTCGCGGTGAGACGAATGAGAAACACGTTCCCGACCGTAGCTTTTGAATGTATCGAGCATCCTCAAAGATGCGTGTTTTTGTGGCAGAAAGGTACCGGCGCGAACGGCGACGATGAGGTGGCGAAATGCGAGGAGATTTTGTTCGAAAAGGCGGTTTTAGAGACGATTAAAACGTTGCAGCGGACGTCAGAAGAGTTCGCGTTGAGTGCGAAGAAAGTAGCCGCCCCGGCGAGCACCGCGAGTTACGATTTCAGAAGTCAAAGAAGTAGCGAAGATACCGGATTTTTTCGTGCTCAAAGCGATAGCCTTTATCATCGAGAGCAGCATCAATGGGAAGAAGCGGGAATGACTTTTAACGACGACGACGGTGACTTACATGCGCCAAGCGTCGCTCCGTTTGTTGGCAGCAAAACGCCGATACCACCGCCAGCGGCAAATGAGTACGATCATCTGTATCATGACATCGAAGATAAAGAAGAAGAAGAAGAAGAGGAAGAAAAATGTGATAATACGAATAGAATTTTAGACGACGACGATTTTGGGGAAGCAGGCTTTGAAGGTGGTGAAAACGACGAGGATGATAACGACGGCACTTACGAAGAAGGGGAGGAAGGAACCAACCTCTTACGAAACGAAACTCCATCACCGATTGAGGAGCTACAAGACGCCGACGCCGCTGCGTGCGAGGTGAATAACAAAGACATCAACTCTCGACTGGACATCCACAGAGCGTGTTCAGAAAGGCTTATTTCGAGAACAGACGTCGCGTTTTTCCTCGGCTCGACGAACAAACATACGGATGGAAGCATTACGGAACGATTCGATTTGAACGAGCGTTTCGTGAGAGTGCGCATGCCAAAAGGCAAAACCGTCTCCTCGAGTAACTACGCGTGCGGGATTATAAAGAAAGCGTACGGCGAACCAGGACGAACGAAATTGCACGAAATCACGTGGAAACTCGTTCTGGACATAGGACTCGCTTCTGAGCCATACACCACGGACGTGGCTTATTTGTCAAACGATACTTTTACGCAAACCGAAACGAGTGCGTTTGTGGACAACTTGAAAACCAGAGATGGTGACGATGTGGCCGCGGAAACGCTCTTCGCGCCAACAATGTAATACGTAGATTAAACAATTGTAAGTAAGTAGTAGGGTAGTAGACATCAACACAGGATTTATTACATTATTTATTTGTCTCTCTCTCTCTCTTCTCTTCTCTCTCTTTCTTTCTAATTATAGCACGTTGTTGGTTATTGTTATTAAAATAATACTCTTAGTTCGGGTTGATGATGGCTTTGATTTCATCGTACATGACCAAAACCATCGCACCGCCGACGCCTCTCAAGATGTTAGAGAATGCACCCTTGAAGAACGCGCCCGCGCCTTCGGCTTGGTAAATCTTAACAAACGCGTCCATGGTACCGCTGTACGTCGGACCGGCGGCGCCGCCCTTCTTACCGGACGTCATCATCAAACGTCTACGAACGGTATCAAACGGATAAGACAAGACACCAGCGGCGTTCGTGGCGACTTGCGCGACGACGAACTTCGCAATCATGGAAGAATCCTTGGTCAACAAGGCACCCTTCCCGGTGTCGTAGAGACCAAAGTACGAACCTCTGTACACGACGATACCTTGGACGGAAACGCCAAAGCCCTTGTACAAAGCACCAACACCGCCAGCTCTGGCAGTCTTGGAAATGCAATCGACCAAACCGGTGAATTCGCGATCCTTGTTCGAACCGACATCGGCGGCCAAACGAGTACGAGCGAAATCAAGCGGGTACACAATCAACAAAGAACCCGCGCCGGCCAAACCGCCGGACGCCATGTTGACCGCAAAAAACGACCAGAATGCCTCCTTCGGCGAGTACGTCGGAAACAAGTTCTTAATCGTATCCTTGAACGCAAAGTTAAACGCTTGCGTCGGGAAATAACGGACGATGTTGGCCGTGTTACCTCTCCAGAACGACGCGACGCCTTGCTCCGCGGAGACTCTCGTGAAGCAGTTCACGATACCGGTGTATCTCGGGATTTCCCCAGAGACAATTCTCGGGTTCGCATCTTGCGTTTGGATCAAAAGCTTGACTCTTTCAATCGGCGCGGTCGCAGTTTTCGCGATCGAACCAGAGACGCCACCAGCCGCTAAATCTTTCAAGAAACCGAGCGGGTCCTGTTTTTAAATAAAAGTAATCGAGAATCGAGTCAAACAAAAATTGGGTGAGTTTCTCTCATTCCAAGTTGACAAAAAGAAAGAATCTAGATCCTTCCAGCCGTCGAGAACCCGCGAAATTCAGATCAACGGCGTCATCGCGTCCGCGCCTACCGATCGCGTTCGGTTTTGCCGCCCGTTTCTCCGCTCGCGCGTCCTTTACGAACCAAAACCGAGAGTTTTCAATTCAATAATCCATATTCGAAAAATAAAAAAGCTCCTCTCTGTGCTGGTGGATGATGTTTGGCGGCCGATCCCTTTTGAAACGTCGCGCATCCATCCATCGCGCGCAAAGACACGCCACGCGACATTTCCCGACCCGCAAAACCACCCGCATCGCGCTCAAAACTACACCCTCCATCAAACGAGCGCGTAAAATCGAACCGCACATCCCGGATCTCCTCCTAAACCTCGCGCCTTGCCTTCCGCGCGGCGCTCACATTTTGGATGTTTTGTGTTCAAAAGAAAAACAAAAACAAAAAAGAAAACAAAAAAAGAAGAACGACGCGCACCACTTCTTTCTTACTGTACGCGGTGAACTGCATCGTCGCTCTCTGCGTTCGCGTCATCGCCGAAGAAGCCGCCGCGAACCCAGAAGTCGTCTCTGGTTTCTGTTGTTGTTGCGCTTTCAAGTTGCGCTCGAACGCTTGTTCGTAAAAGGCTTTCGTGAATGCCATTCTTTTTGTTCTCGTGTGTGAGTGATTGATGGTGCGGATAAAAAGTGAAGAAGAGGAATAAATAACAAAGCAAAGGCGAAATTTTTTTTGTTTTTTTGGCGAAGAGTATACGCAACGTTAATAGGGCCATATCGATCCACATGTATGACATACGGAGATCTCTCCCTTCCACTCCTCGGTCGTGTTGGGCTTCTCGCTCGTCAGAAAACACTCGATCCTGTGAGAGAAGAGAGAAAAAGCGCGCACCCACACACCGCATATGCAGTAAAAAGAAGAGGAGAAGAAGAAGAAGAGCGTTTCATTCATCGCGCAGAGAACACACATATATATGATGCGAGTGGCAGCCTTGCGACGCTTTTTTGCGACGACGACGAAGATGAGCGTTTACTTTTCTTCGCGTTCGTGTTCGTGTGCTTCTTCTTCGTCGTCTGGTGGCGGCTCGACGACGACGACGACGACGCGAGCGGCGATGGTGCCGGATGCCGCTGGTGCCGCTGGAGGAAGCGCGAAAACCGCCAACAACGCCGCCGTCGTCGCGCGAGGTCGCCGCCGGTCTTCGCCGTTTTCGTCGTCGTCGTCGTCGCGCGGAGATGGGAAGATGAGGAGACAACCGTTTTCGTCGTCGTCAACGTCTCGTTTTTCTTCTTCTTCTTCTTCTTCTTCTGCGACCGCTTTGAACGACGAAAAAGAAGAAGAGGAGGAAGAGATAAAAGACATACTTTCGCTGCTGTGCAGAAGCGCGCGTTTGAATCCGAACCGACCGGCGATTGCTTCTGGCGTCGCTTCCAAAGGCCCTTTGGATGCGGTCGCGTACGCGAAACTCTTCAATTTCAGTTACACGTTGTCGCAATCGAAGGTTTTAGAGGACGTGTCCGTTGGGGACAGAGTCGGGGTGTATTGCGCGCCAAACGCGGAATTTGTGGCGTCGGTGTACGCGATATGGATGCGCGGGGCGATTGCGGTGCCCGTGTCGGCGTTCGGGGACGAGACGGATCGAGCGCACGTCGCGCGCGATAGCGGGATGAAGACGTGTTTAGTGCCGCCGAGGACGAACGATTATTTCATGAGGAGCGGAGGAGAGGAAGAGGAGACGTTCACGTGCGGGGAGGCGGAGATTAGGCGAGTGTATAAAATTCCAAAGTGGGCGCTGAAGCCGTGCGAGCTTCAGAAGAATTGGCTGGAAGACGTTAGCGGCGACGGTAGTAAAAATAGTAGCAGCGATAGTAGCGATAGTAGCGGTAGAAGTCAAAGAAACGGAGAAGTGGGCGCGCTGATTTTATACACGTCCGGAACGACTGGGCAGCCGAAAGGCGTTTTACACACCAGACAGAGTTTGTATTCTCAAGCGAAGACGTTGAGAGACGCGTGGGAGATTTCCAAGAAGGACCGTTTGTTGCACTGTTTGCCTTTGCACCACGTGCACGGATTCGTGAACGGCGTCTTGGCGTCGCACGCGAGCGGCGCGACGGTGGAGTTCACGGATGCGTTCAAGTTCGATCCGAGGTATTTTTGGCGAAGGATGCGAAACTCTGGGCCAGATATAACGATGTTTTATGGCGTACCAACCATGTACGCGATGGCGTTGCGACAGTTGGACGTTTACGACAACGCAGATAGGAGGAGAAGAGAGAAAGAAAAAGAGGAAGGAGACGGAAACGACGAGACGAAGGAAAAAGTATCGACTCGATCGGAGTGCGCGAAGGAAGCGAAAGCGCTTCGCTTGTGCGTTTCTGGTTCCGCGGCGTGTCCTACTTCCATTCTAAATCAGTGGAACGCGCTGACTGAAAACCAATCGCCTCTGTTGGAACGATACGGGATGACAGAAATCGGCATGGCGCTTTCGCAAAAATTGGATTTCTCGAGTCGCGCGCCCGGATCCGTCGGCGAACCGTTGGCAAACTCGGAGTGCAAAATTCTAGACGACGCGACGAACGAGTTACTCGTGAAAGGACCGGGGATTTTCAAAGAGTACTGGAACAATCCAAAAGCAACCGAAGAGGCGTTCACGAGCGACGGGTACTTTAAAACCGGCGATGTCGTGTCCGTTTCCCCCGATAAAAAAGACTGGCGCATCGTCGGTCGCGCTTCCGTGGACGTCTTGAAAGTCGGCGGCGAGAAAGTTTCCGCGCTAGAAATCGAGGCGAGAGTTTTGGATGGTTTAAGTCAAACGTCTTTGAAAGAAATCGCGGTATTCGGAGAGGTGGACGAACACTACGGCGAGCGCGCCGTGGCAATCGTCGCGCCTTTGGACGAATATAAATCCACGGAGAATTTCAGCGAGCAGTCCTTCGACGAGGAAGTGAAAGCGTGGACGAGAGAGAACTTAACGAGCGAACGATGGATCACGAAAACGTACGTGGTAGACTCTATACCGAGAAATGCGATGGGAAAAGTCAACAAGAAAAGCTTAAAGGCGATGTTTTCGAAAGACTCTTCGTCATAGTTTGAGTGAGTCGTTGCGAGTGTACATTTACTTAGTTTTAGCATTAGTATTAGCAACCCGTTGACTTCATCACACGATTTAGACTAACTACTCGCGACTATTTTTATCTCTCGTTCATCTCGGGGCGACTTTGTTCGTGTCGTTACTACTATTATTGCTGCTATTATTGTCCCCTCCGTCGACGCTGTTGTTGTTGTTGTGATTGCTGTTATCGCTGCTCAAAGCTCTGGCGACTTCAAATTCAGGCAAAGGCATCGCGTTTAACCGTCTGAAATCCTCTCGCGTTGGGATGTCGTACTTTCCTTCTAAAAATTTCGCGAGACTGGCGGGCGCTTTCGCGCGATCTAAATACGCTCTCAAAGCGTCGCCTTGGACTCTCTCTTCTTTCGCTAAAACCTCCGAAGCTTCGCGCAACAACGCTTCGTTTAGCTGTAACGTTTCGCACGCCACAACTAACGCCGCGTTTAGCAATCCAGTCACTTCACCTTCGACGTCGTGACCGGACTCTTTCGCGCGATCGCTAAACGACCAATCTTCCGGGTTACCGCCGGAAGATAGAGTCGGTATGGATATCGGACCGACCGAGGCGGACAAACCCCACTCGGCGAAACCTTTATACGCCAACATCGTCGCGCGTTGAATATCGTCCGAGGCTCCGGTACTCACGCGTTTACACGCAATCATTTCCGCCGCGCGTCCGCCCATGAACGTGGCGATTTGCCCACGAAGTTCATCCGCAAACATTAGTTTCCTCTCCGGCTCGTCCGTGTTTGGTGGCGTGTACGTAAAACCCAACGCACCTCCAGACCGGGCGACGATAGAAATCTGTTCCGGTTTCGTCGATCCGGGAAGTAACGTCCCGACGGCTTGCGAAACGATCGCGTGGCCAACTTCGTGCGCGGAGACATTGAATTTCTCTCTCGGTCCTAACAGCGAACGTTTCTTTTCCACGCCGGCGACGGTTCTCAAGACTGCTTTTTCAAATTCCTCCTTACCGACGGTGGTTTTGTTTTCGCGACCGGCGAGTAACGCGGCTTCGTTGACTAAGTTTTCCAAATCAGCGCCGGTAAAACCGCTCGTCATCGTCGCGATTTCGTCTAACAAGTGTTTTTTTTCATCATTTTGTTGTACATTGTTCTCCAACGGCAAACCTCTCGTTTGGACGTGGACGTCCAAAATTTCGCGTCTTCCTTGGACGTCTGGTTTGTCCACTTGAACGATCCGATCGAACCGACCGGGGCGTCGTAACGCCGCATCTAACGTATCCGGACGGTTTGTCGCGCCTATGCATATTACCAATCGGCTCGCATCGGCGTCGAAGCCGTCTAATTCAGTCAACAACTGATTCAAAGTCTGTTCACGTTCGTCGTTACCCATGCCTCTCATTTTGCCGTCCGACCGGCCTTTAGCGACGGCATCGATTTCGTCGATGAACACGATCGCTGGCGCTTGAGCGCGAGCTCGAGCGAACACATCGCGCACACGAGATGCGCCCATACCCACGTACAGCTCCACGAATTCGCTCGCGGCGACTGAAATGAACGGCACGCCGGCTTCGCCGGCCACCGCTCTCGCTAACAGAGTTTTCCCGGTCCCGGGCGAGCCGCACAAAAGCACCCCACAAGGCGGTCTCGCGCCTAATTTCGAGTACCGCTCTGGGTTTTTCAAAATGTCTACGATTTCAGATAACTCTTCTTTCGCCTCGTCGACGCCGGCGACGTCTTCGAACGTCGTCGACGGTGGCGGCGTGAAATTCGGATCGTTGCGTCCTCGGCCGTTGAACGACCTCCCTCCGACTTGCCTTCCCGCGCCTGGAATTCCACCAGGCATACCACCACCTGGCATACCACCTCTTCCGCCGGGCATGCCACCACCAGATCCCATCATCATCGAATTCTCGCGAATGTTCCTCAACCAAAAGAACAAAACGATCGACGCAAAGACTAAAAACGGAAAATCAAACGCGTTCTTATCGCCGTCGGCGTCCACCGAGAAGAGCTCGACGTCGTTCTTTTCCAGCTGCGCGTACGGAGTTTGCGCGTCCGCGGGTTTTCTCGTCGCGTAGTGAATCTCAAACGACTTTGATCCGTCGCTTTTGCTCAGCGTCGTCGTCGTCTCTCCTCCTCGTCGTTCTTGTCCACGTTTTCCTTCGTTACCGCTCTTTCTCCCGTCGCCCCCGGCGTCGATCACCGTCGGTTTCCTCGGTTTCCACGTCAAACGATCTCCCGCCACCGTGACCGTCCCAATCTCATTCCTCCTCGCGTCTCTCAAAAACTTCGAATACGACACTTGCAAAACCCTCGCGCGTCTCTCTTTCGCCGCGTACGGGTTACCGTCGCTCGTCCCAAACGCCGCCTCGTACGCGTACGCCAGAAACGAAACCAACGCGTACGTCGCGACGATTTTCGTCGCTCGGTTCACCAGCATCACCGACCGATTCGGCGGTGGAGAAGAAGGAGAACGAGGAGAATGCGATTGTTGTTGTTCTTGTCGTCGTTGATTTGCACTCGTCCACGAATTGTCGTTCGTCGACGCGCCGCCAGAGCCAGATTTTTCATCTTCCTTTTTCATCTTCGAGGGTTCGTTACCGTCGATTTTATCGTCCGAAGACGACTTTGACGTCGTCGCTTCCTCCGTCTTCTCGTCCTCGTCCGTCTTCTTCGCGCTCGTCGTCGTCCTCCTCGCGTTCTTCTTCGATGGCACCACCACCAGCAGCTCGCGACGACGACGACGACGACGACTCGAAAGCGTCGACGACAAAGACGACGCGAAGAAGATGGTCTTTCGAAAGACGGCACCGTCGTCGTCGTCATCAAAGTCGTCGATGATAGCGCTCACGCTTCTCGTCCCTCCTCCTCTTCTTCTTCTCGAAGACGACTTTGACTTTGACGACGAAAAAGAACGATAATACCGATCGGGGGGCCGTTGTTGCCGCCGGAGACGACGAAGAGGGAGCGACGAAGTCGACGGAATAAGCGTCGTCGTCATGGTGTGCGCGTGCGTTCTTCTTTTTGACGAGTAAAAGTTCGATGTTGGGGAAAAAAAAAGTTCCAATTTGCACTCTTCAGAACTCGTATACATATATCATGATCGCGTATTGGAAACCATCGACGACATCGAGCGGCAGAGACAAAGTGGCTTTGGCGTCTTCTTCGTTTAAAGACGACGATAAGATCGATGACCGTGTTCTTCTTCTCCCAAAAGACGGGGATAAAAAGAGGAAAAAAAGTACGATCCTCGAAACGATCAACTTCCCGCCGTCGTCGTACGTTCGATTCAACGTGAACGCGCTGGAAAAGCTGAACCGATTGGACGAGGACGTGCGCATGCAAAAGACGAGGACGAGGGCGGAAGTGACCTCGTACAAGAGGAGAGAACCGAAGGAGAGAGGTCCGTTCGTGGTCGGGTTGACGGATGTGGAGAGGGAGAGGATTAAGGAGCAGTTTTACGTGGTGGAGGTGTTTTACGACGACGTCCGGCGTACGCGGCGGCGGCGGAGAGGAGAAGAAGGAGAAGAAGAAGAAGTCGAGAGAAGAAGCGAAAAATTTGTATTCGCGACGACGAAAGAAAACAACGAAATAGAAGAGCTGAAAGAGACGAACGCGGAGGAGTACGTGAAAGATAGCGGGTGTCGATTTCACGAGGTGCAATACGCGAGGAGGTTTGTGTGTAAAGAGGTGACCGCGATCGACGACGAAGCGGCGGAGGAAGCGGAGGAAGAGGCAAAGGAGAAGACGAATAAGACGAATAAGCGCACGAAGCAGCGGTACGCGGTGCGGATAGGACGCGTTGAAGACGCCAGAGCTGGGTCGAGGATGGTCTGTGGAAGCGTCGTGGAGGTGAGGAGGTTAGATTTCGTTTCGGACGGCGGCTGCGGCGGCGACGATACAGGAGACGACGAGGCAACGAAAAGGAAACGAAGCGATAAAGACGCGGAAACGGATAGAAACAAACTCCTTCGGGTTCTCGAAAAAATTACGGCAACCGCGGAAGGGATTTTAGCCGACGAGAGAAGAGAAAACGCCTCGGCGGCGGAAACAGGAGGAGAAGGCGCGGGAACGGCGCCGGCGGGCGAAGGAAACGACGCGGACGGCGGCGAAAAGTCCGGAGAGTTTGTGGATGCCACCGCGAAGTGGACGCTGCGAAACGCCACCGCGGACGCGTTCGACGTCCATCCGGCGGCGATGTATTGCGCGTTGATCGCTTCGGTTAACTTAGAACAATAGAACTTGCGAATTGATTGTACGAGTAGACAAAAACCGCGATTGCGAACAAAAAAAGCAAAACTGACCGCGATTGCGAACATTAATTCCTCCATTTTTACCACGCAAAAATAGTAAACATTGATATTCGTCGCGTACAATAGGAAAGCGTTTGTTAAAGCTTGACGCGCTTATCCAACAACACATACACGAGCGCATTCTGCGCGATGTCGATCTATGAAAAACTACTATTCGCGTTATCCTTCGCGATGATCTTGGTCGTCGGCGTCCGCGCGGCCATCACCGAAATATCATCCTCGGGCGGGTAAGAAGAGTTGTTCTTAATTTGTACAAATATCTCTCCCTTCCGGACCTTTTCGGACGCTTTTTCTCTCGTCCTCTCTTTTTTCTTTCTCTTCTCTCTCTCTTCTGCTAAAAAAGAGAACGCGCTCCAAACGCGCGTCGGAAGAGTAACGATTTCTCTTCTTTTATGCCTGTCGCTCGATTCGAACCTCTTTCTCTCTCGCGCGTTCTTTTCGAACGCGGCGCGCGCGCGAGTAAATTGGAAAATAAGAAAATGAAAGGTCAACATACCTTTTTTTCAAAGAGCACGTAACAACACTCACACGCATATTTTCAAAAAAAAACGCAGCGCGTTGACGACGACCATCACGGTATCTGAGTACACGTACACGAACGCCGACATCGGCGTGAGCATGAAGCTGAGAGGCTACAACGTGGACGCGACGAGTTTGGACACTTTGCAACACGGGCCGACTTTGAGGTTCAAAGCGGGCGATACGGTGACGGTGACGCTCCAGAACGATATGGCGCCGTGCGGCGCTACCTGCACGCACCCGGCTTCAGGAAACGGGTATCACTACTCGCAAAAGACAAACTTGCACACGCACGGTTTGCACGTCAGTCCAGATGCGGGGGCGGATGATGTCTTTTCTACCGTAGAACCCGGAAATACTTTAACGTATACGTACAGTATTCCAAGCGACCACGCAGGGGGGACGTTCTGGTATCACGCGCACCATCACGGTTCGACCTCTTTGCACGCGGCGAGTGGCATGATCGGCTTCATGATTGTTGAAGATGCGGCGGATGAAGTGCCGAGTGCGATTTTGAATGCCGACGAGGTCGGTCCTTTGGCTATCGCGTACATGGATTTACCGGCGCTGAAGTCGATCGCGACCGATAGTCCCGGTGAAGTTTGGACTTCTGCCGCTGATTCAAACGACGGCGGTTACACAGGCTATTTTGTGAACGGTAAAGTCAAGCCGAACTACGACGTGAAATTGAACAGATGGACGAGAATCCGAACGGTTTTCCTGGCCACCGACAAAGACGCTATCATTTCGCACGACGGCGCTACGAGCGGGCAATCTTGCGAGTGGTATTTACTGGCTAAGGATGGCGTGTACGTCTCTCCGGCACCAAGAGCTTTGGACGATGGTAAGTTATACTTGGCCCCTGGTAATAGAGCGGACGTGATGATGCGATGCACTGGAAGTTTGGGGACCGTGACGGTTTCCGCCGAAGCTGCGGCTAAGAAAAGACGTCGATCTTTGCTCCAAGGCCCGGGCGGCGGCGGCGGCGGTGGCGGTGGCGGTGGCGGCGGTTCGTACGTTGCTGGCGAGTTGTTCACCATTACCGTTATCGCCGATGATTCCGCGGAGAAGACTGGTGAAAACTACGACGATCTTTCGCAATTTAATCCGAAAAGACCCGCGTACTTAATGCAGACGTTGAAGGACGAACCGGCCGGGTTACCAACGCCGATGACGAACAGTGTCACTTTCACTAAGGCAACTGGTGGTTGCGGCGTAAACAACCAACAATTTGTGGACAAAGATACACCTCTCGGCACAGTCGATCTCGGTACTGTACAGAAATGGACCGTCAATGGAAACGAAAAGCACCCGTTGCACATTCACGTGAACTCTTTTCAACTTTCAGGCGTGACGGACGCTTCTGGTTACTTCCAAGACGGAGATTGGCACGACGTCGTATATCGTCCCACTGGCGTGACCATCGACAATTATTACTTTATGGTTGATCGTTTCGCAGGAAAGAAAGTTATTCACTGCCATTTCTTGACGCACGAAGATAATGGATGCATGGGCTTTTACACCATTAACGGAGTCGAAGGCACGACCGTATCTGGCGCCACGGCGTCCGAGTTGGCGACGTTGACGACGACAACTTCGGACCTTGCCTCCGATGGAACGACGACGACGACAACAACGACCACCACCACCACTTCATCCGTCACTGGTCGTGCGAGTATGATGAGAGGTAAAGCGATCTACCTGGTAGTCACAACCGCTGTCACTCTTTTCTTTTTGTAAAAGTGACCGGAAAAAATTCATAACAGAACACGAAAACGCTTCTATTCAAACGACGTCGTGGGTCTCCACGGCGAACATCTGCGGTAAATCAGAGAGAAGATGTTTTACAGTTACGTCTACGTGCGCGATATTTATACCGAAGAAAACACTGTTAGTATACATATGCAAAAGGGTAAACACGAAATTTCATTGATAAACATTCAACTATGACTCCACCTTCTCCGCCCATTCTCTTTGTCTCCTCTCTCGCGCCGGCACAATCACATATATCCCAAACAACATCCAACATACTAAAATCACCGCCATTATCCCCAGAATCGCCTGGTTGACTTGCCTATCGCTCGCGTCTCGCATCAATTTCGTCTTCCGCAACGTATCCTTCGCTTTCCTGTGCGAGTTGACGAATCCTCTCCCCGTAGATTGCACCGGCTTTGATCGAGCTACTCGCATCCCAAACTTCGCCGAAGCGGTGCCAAACTTTCGCACGCGCTCGTTCGTCCCTATTTTTTTCGCCGCTTTGTACCAAAACGTCGTTTTTGATCCATCGCGAAGGGTCACGACCCCACCGTCTTCGTCCTCCGCGGTATCTTCGCTCGCGCTCGTCTCCAACTCGTCGCCGCTCGCGGGTACAACATCATTCAAAACGGACGCCGACGACGTAAACGCCGACGATTCGCCCTCCTCCTCGCTCCTCTCTTCTTCTTCGCCTAAGACGAGAGACGAAGCAGAATCGGAAGAGAAAGATCCCCCTTCCTTCTTCTCCTCCTCCTCCGCGAAGATGTCATCGTAATACTGGCTCTTATCGTAATCTTCAAAATCATCGACGCTGGACATGACGTTCGATCCGACCGACGGATTACTGTTCAGCGCCGGCAACAGCGCGTCATCCACCATCTCTCCACCGTACGGCGACGCGAAGTCACTCCTCCTCGTCGCTCCGTGCTGACGAGAATACAAAACGCGATCTTTGTTCCTCTTTGGTGCTCCGATGCGTGAAATTTGAAGCAACTTTCTCTTGTTGTTGTTGTTGTTGTTGTTCTTGTCATCGAGAGAAGAAACGAGACGACCGTTCGAGAGGAAGAGGAACGAGGAGAAGAGCGCGAAGACGACGACGAGGAGGAAGACTTTCGACGTCGACGTCGGTGCTCGCCGCATCATG
>Ga0255767_1000631_pt1 | contig 31964 bp, 19 predicted proteins | sample 071ome_24_FD_179967 | JGI IMG/M metagenome (GOLD analysis project Ga0255767, IMG submission 179967) | Coastal salt marsh microbial communities from the Groves Creek Marsh, Skidaway Island, Georgia - 071402CT metaG (version 2) | ecosystem: Environmental > Aquatic > Marine > Intertidal zone > Salt...
CAAAGAGGATTTACCTGAAGCCAGAGATGCGCGATTTACGATCGATCCGGGAGAATCTATTGAGGGCACCCTGCCAGGATTGGATGGTGATGGGGATCCATTGACCTATGCGATCCTCGATGCACCCTCTGCAGGCACATTGACGCTTATCGATTCAAGCACAGGCGCGTTCACCTTTGATTCGGCGGGCGCGATAGGAAAGGTATCGTTCACGTATAGCGTGTCTGACGGTAAAGCGACGAGCGATCCTGGATTGATCGAGATTGAGATTAACCGAGGCTTCAACACTGCGCCCGTAGCGAACCAGTGCTTCATTACAGTAGAGGAAGACAGCGTTGCGGAATATAACTTGGGCGCGACGGATGCCGATGGAGACCCCGTCACGTTCAAGCTGATTGGACAAGCAGCCAACGGTTTGGTTGAGGTTGCCGAAAATGGGGTTGTTTCGTACACGCCCAAGCAAGATTTCTTCGGATCAGACACATTCAGCTTTGGTGTTTCTGATGGCATTGAATCCGGTGAAGCGGGCAAGTGCGAGATCACCGTCAATGCGGTGAACGATGCGCCGATCGCTGACGGCCTATCAATCAGCGTGACCGAGGCGTCAGGGGTCTCTGCGACGCTCGTGGGCTCAGATATCGATAGTGTTGATCTCTCTTTCGAAATAGTCGACCAGCCGCTGCTTGGTTCTGTGTCGTTGACTAACGGCTCAACGGGGGCTTTTCTTTATTCACCGAATTCCACTGAGAACGGCTCGGATAGCTTTACCTACCGCGTCAGTGATGGAGACAAGCAGTCTGAAGTGGGAACCGTCCAGGTCGCGCTCAGGCTGCCGCAGGCGGAGATGAATCGAACTGTGAATGATGGGGTCTGTCTTGCCGACGTCATCATCGATGTCACGCCGGTGCCAACGGTCAAAGCCTATGCAGTCGTTGAAACCCTGCCACCAGGCGTTGTGCCAGAAACGATCTCCGGCAATGGTATTTGGGAGGCAGACACCAACAGTATTCGATGGGGCACGTTTAAAGATAACCAAGTGAGAAGGCTGACTTACAGCTTTACGGCAGATGATGGCGCTCAGAGCATTGCTGGTCTGGGTAGTTTCGATGGCTGGGATCAAACAATTCCCGGTAAACAGATCGTGGAGATCAACTGTGCCGGATCGAGAGTTGAGGCACCAGTGATATCGCCAGAAAGTGGGACGCGAGTTCCCCTCGAGATGACTATAACGTCTGGAACAGAAGGCGCTGCCATCTACTTCACGCTCGATGGTTCAGAACCGACTGAAAATGCAACTCGGTACGAATCGCCCATCCAGATCGATAGTCCGGCTGGAGTCAGGGCGCGAGCTTACAAGGACGGTCTCTACCGCAGTCAGGAGGCGAGAGCGAAATTCCGAGCACAGTACGCTCAGAAGGCGCTTTTCGTAGTCGGTGGACCCATCGGCAACGGTAACAACCTCTGGCCATCAACACTGCGTGCGGCCGAGCATGGCTATCGCGCGCTCTTGTATCAAGGGTTTGAGAAAGACGAGATTCAGTTGCTGGCTCCATCTTTAGAGCTCGATTTTGATGGCAATGATGATTTTGATGATGTCGATGGTATCGCCTCTGCAATTGAAATCGAGCAAAGTTTTTCTGGCTGGGCGAAAGATGCATCTGAGTTGGTCGTCTATGTTATTGGTCACGGGGGTCAAAATAAGTTTCAGATCAACCAAGGTGGCGAGCTGCTGGAGGCTTCGAGTCTTGCGGCATGGCTGGATCGATTCCAACAAGAAACAGGCCGTCGGGTCACTCTGATTTACGATGCCTGTCGGTCAGGAAGCTTCCTAGGCACCGAAGTCGTAACCGCGGCCTACGATAGAGTCATCGTTACTTCATCCTCTGGAGACCAGCCTGCTTGGTTTATCGATCAAGGTCGTATTTCGTTCTCGTACCAGTTTTGGTCAGCCGTCTTCGGTAAAGCCAATATCTATGAGGCTTACAGACAGTCTAAGGGTGTCATGCGCGGGTATCAGCAGGCATTGATTGATGCCAACGGCAATGGCATCGCCAATGAGAAGGCTGACTATCTTGCAGCGTCTGATCTGAAGCTCGGAAGAGGCGCTGTGTCTGCCGCATTTGAGCCGCAAATCATCGGCGTGAGCCTGCCGCAAAGTATTGGTAATGGCAGCGTGGCGACGGTTTCGGTGGATGAAGTGTCTTCGATTAACGAGCTATCGCGGGTCTGGGCAGTCGTTCTACCCCCTGGGTATGACAATGCTGATCCTGATGCGCCTGTGCTTGAAGCGACAGAAGTCGATCTGTCTCCGACCGGTGGTAAAGCCTATTCGGTGACGTTTGATGCTTTCTCCAGTGAGGGTGTTTATCAAGTCATCGTGTACGCGAAAGATGATCAAGGCTTGATTAGTGCACCAGCGTTCACTGCGGTCTCAAAAGGCTCTGCCGAGTTGTCAGGAGACACCGACGGCGATGGGGTAGCCGACGGTGCTGATCTTTGCCCGGCTGTCTTTGATGATCAAAGCGACTTGGATGGTGACGGCAGAGGGGATGCCTGTGACTCAGATGATGATAACGATGGCGCCGAGGATGCTAGCGACGCCTTCCCTCAAGATGCAGGCGAGCAATTGGATACCGACGGTGATGGCATCGGTAACAACCAGGATAACGATGATGACGGAGATGGTGTCCTCGACGCTGAGGATCCTGATCCCCTGAATGGAAACGTGACGCAAGCGGCGAGAGATCAGGACGAGGATGGTATTGCCGATGGGTTTGATAATTGCGTTGCGGTCGCGAACGCGGATCAGCTTGATAATGAAGGTGACGGTATTGGTGATGTCTGTGATAACGACGACGACAACGATGGGATTGCCGACGCGGATGACCAAAACCCATTCACGCCAGATGGCACCTTGGTTCAGGACACCGACGAAGATGGCGTGCCTGATGATCGAGATGCGTTTCCTGAGGATCCTTCAGAAAGCCTAGACACAGATTCAGATGGTGTGGGTAACAATCAAGATGACGACGATGATGGAGATGGTATTCCTGATTCGAAAGACGGGTATGCCTTGATCAGTCTGGATGGAAGGACAGACACCGATGGTGATGGTTTCCCAGATGATTGTGACGCAGGTTGTCTAGAAACCGGAATGACCTCCGATGCCGATGACGACAACGATGGTGTTGCTGACTCCGTCGATGATTTCCCGCTGGATGCCTCTGAATCCAAAGACTCCGATGGAGACCAGCTGGGAGATAACGCGGATAACTGTCCGTTTGATGCGAATTCGGATCAAGCTAATAACGATCTTGATGAGCCGGGAGATGCTTGCGACCTAGATGATGACAACGATGGTTTCAGCGATGACGAGGAGGCGATTGATGGCACGGATCCCTTCAGTAGTCTCTCATGCCGAGAGGGTTGCTTCAGCTTTGACATCGACGAAAACAAAGAGGCTAAAGCGTTATCTGATGGTCTCTTGGTGATCCGTCATCTCTTCGGATTCTCCGGTAGTTCGCTAGTCAGTGGCGCTACTTCCTCAGAGGGCTCTAGGACGTCTGCTGAGGAGATTTCAGGCTATCTGAGCGAAGCCGATTCGCAGCTCGATATCGATGGTGATGGAGAATCAAAAGCACTCACTGACGGTCTACTCCTGATCAGGTACCTATTCGGGTTTACTGGAGATTCGCTTACTGCGGGGGCTGTGGGCGAGGGGGCCGAACGGAATACGTCTGAGGAAATCGAAGCGTATATCTCCGAGAGGTTGCCTTCGCAATGATGAAAGAGGCTATAGAGATGGCTGGGCTGATTTCTTTAAGGCGTCTGGTGGCCGCATTAGAATTTTGGAAAGACATCTTGCTTAACAAGATGGGAGGAAAGTCAGATGAATAGAGAGTTCAAACCCAACATAGGGATAGCGCTTCTCTTTACGAGTCTTACATTGTTCGGAGCGAACGCGTCAGCTGTGACATTCAACGTGTCAAATGCTGATGAGTTTCAAGCTGCGCTGACGACAGCCGGTAGTAACGGTGGCGATGATGAGATTGTTCTGGCCCCTGGCACTTACGGTGGGAATTTCAAATACACAGCAGGTGAGAGTGCTGCCCTCAATATACGAGCAGGCGGTGACGGTGAAGAAAGAGCGGTACTCGACGGCGAATTCAGAGCCTACGTTCTAAAGATAGTTCCAGGGTGTTATCGAGTCGATTTGTCTCTTGAGCGTATGGATATTATCAACGGCAAGAGTGAAGAGGCAGGAGGGGGATTGGCCTTTGTCTCTGAGGACGGCGCGTTCACCGCGATTTCGGAATGTGATTCACAATCAACTCAGACTCAGGGTGAACAGGGGAGCAAGAGCTCTCTGACTTTGAAGAAGGTTGTCTTTGAGAATAATTACGCGAAAGACGGTGCTGGCGTTAAAGCCAATGGATTGTCTTTAACCGATATTTCGGAAACGACGTTTTTGGGAAATGGCTACTATGTCAATCCGAGCATTACTGAAAATAATCCGGGAGGAAGCGGCTCAGCTCATCTTGGTTTACAAGCTGATCAGTTGATCTTTCGATCAAATTTTATAGGCGCAGTTGGATTGCCTTATGGAGGGAACATCCCCTCTGCAGGTTCAAATTTATTTAGTCAAGCGGTCTCGCTCACCAGTTCTGGGGGAGCGACAACCGTGGAGCAGTGTGAATTAAAATCGATTATTGAGGATAACAGGTTTGAGGGTATTTCCACGGCGATTGTGGCAAGCGACGGCTTAGGAGAAACCTACAACCAGGAAGTAATACCTTACCGAGATCCAATATCCCTTGGTGGCGGAGCATGTACGGACGTGCTGAACAATAAATTCCAAAATATAAAAGGCGCTACATTGAGTCTGAGTGTTGGGACACTAAAGGGTAACGTATTTGAGAATTTGAGCTTGATTCAAGGCATTTCGATCTCTGGGTTAAACTTGGACATCGACAGTAATTCGTTTAGAAGGGTCGACTTAATTGGGGACAGCGAGTCTTGGGGAATGTCGCTTGGCTATAAAGCTGAAGGATCAGTGATTTCCGTTAGTCTCGAAGACGCATTTATCAGCAGCACCTCCAGTGCAGGACGTATTTCACGTAATGTGTTCTCGAATATGAAGGGTAACCTCGAGATTAAGGGTTCTGGCTCGCTATCCGGTAACGTCTTTTTCAATGTCAGAGATCGCTGCACCGTGACGATGAGCGGGTCTGATCTTGAAATCAGAAATAACTCGGTTGGGCGATCGAGTGAATCTGGATTCTGTATCTCGGTCAGTGAACTTCCCAACGCCGAAGTTGAAGTGGTCAACAATATTGTTTGGCCTTTACCCAATACGAGTGGTGGAACCGATATAGAGAGAATCGGATACGGTTTACAGTCGACACTCAAGAACAACATCTATCAGACTGCCTCGGAGTTATGGGATGTCTCTGAGGGGAATATCCAGGCAGATCCGGGCTTTTTTGACACGGAGGCAGGAGACCTCCACGTGGTCGAGGGCTCCATCGCTATCAACGCCGGTATTGAAGACGGTTTCTTTAGTTCAAGTGATTTGGATATCGATGGGAATGTGAGAGTGTTAGACGGAGCAATTGATATTGGTGCATTCGAACGTTCGGCTGCCGCGCTCCATCCCGCAGACACTAACGGAGATAGCTCGATATCCAGCGCTGAGTTTGAGGCTTACAACTCCGCTTGGAGAAATAACGAGATCTGGTCGGTGGCCCCCGAAACGATTCCGGTTGATTTCGTGACCCGAGCAGGCTACCTGTTACAAAAGGGCGGGGCGTACAAAAACATTGGAGTGGGTAAACCTGCAACGTGGGTTCCAATCGATGAATAGTGGCGCATCTTTGTTGAGAACTTGTACTCAAGTTCTTCTCTTTATATCTCCCTCTTTCCTATGGCCTCAGCAAATATTTGCTACGGTTTTTACCGTTAGTAATTCTGAGGAGTTTCAAGCTGCGCTGAGTGCTGCCGCGGATAACGGCGGTGATGACAGAATTGAGCTGAGCGAGGGAGTGTTTACCGGTAATTTCCGAATGCTTAGCGAAGAGGCTCAAGTAATAGAAATTGTGGGGCAGGGTCCCGCGAGGACGATATTGGATGGAGGACTTAGAGCGTTTGTCTTGGAGCTGAATATGAACAGCAAGCGCAATTCAGAAGTTCGAGTCTCGGGTTTATCTATAGAAAATGGATACGCCGACGGCGCCGGCGCTGGACTCTCAATCTTGGCAGGAAACGGTTACCTAGGAGAGGATATTCTGCGTGTAGCTATCGACAACGTTTCTTTTAAAGAAAATCAAATCTCAACTTCGACAGCCTATGGTGCTGCTTTGGTGGTGAAGGATGCCTTTATAGAGCTCAGCGACTTCGAGATGTTGGCAAATCGTGGCGGTAGTACTTTTTGGTGTGAAGGCTGTATTTCCCTGATTCGCAGAGGGAGGTTTCTGGAGAATGATGTGTCGAAGGAAGTTCTTCACAACGGGCTGGTTGGGAAATTGGAGCTTGAAGAAGTAGAAATTGATTTTCGGCCTAGCTCGCTCGGAAATACTGCGATTGACTATGGCAGTTCGAAGTGTTGCGAGTCTACAAGTCTTCCTCGCGACGGAGATTTTAAGGAGTTCATAATTCAACGCTCGAGAATTAAGGTCAGGGCAAAAGAAAGTTTGCTCTCTGCTCGTGATGTAAGAAGCGCAGTGATTAGAGGTAATCGAATCGAGTGGAAAATTGATGCTGGTCAATACTTAGGCGGGAGCTCGCAGCTAGGAATCGTAATAGATGGGGGCGGAACAGACACAACGATAACCGTCGAGAACAACCACTTCCTGCAAGAGGCGCAAGCTTGTTTGCGCAAGTCTCCAGGAGCCAGGGTCCTTCAGGTGGAAGGAAGTGGTAATGGGTCGGTTGTGTTGCTGTCCAACCTTTTTCAGGATAACTGGGAAACAAATTCATGCTCGTTTTTACAACCGATAATGACGCTCAGTCGGTTCACCGACACATTGGTTGCAAACAACACGTTTATAACTGGTTATGAGAAAGATTTATCTGAGAACACAAGGCTTTTGAGTTATGAAGCTGCCGACAACGGATCGGAATCAACGCTAACTTTTGCTAACAATGCAATTCAGCACCAGAAGTCCGAGGATGGCGTGCCTAGGCTGTTCTCGATCGGGAGCCGACCTTTGAAGTCGGTTTTCGCAAATAATATTTACTCTGGGGAAATTGGATACTGGGATCAGGAATCAGAGAACATCGAGGGAAATCCCTTGTTTTTTGATCCCGAAGGCGGGGACTTTCATCTAGGAGCCGAATCAGTAGGCATCAATCAGGGCAGTAACAATTATGTGAGTTCCACATCTGCACTAGATCTTGATGGCAATCCTAGAGTTCTCGATGGCACCGTCGATATAGGTGCTTACGAAAGGTCGACTGCGGATTTGCATCCAGCCGACGCCAACGGTGACGGTGCGATCTCCCAGGCGGAATTCGAAGAATATAATTATGCTTGGCGATTTAACGAGGACTGGCCGGTAGATCCAAAGGTTATACCCGTCGACTATGTAACGCGAGCGGGCTATTTGCTCCAAAAAGGCGGCGCATACAAGAACATTGGTGTTGGTAAGCCTGCTACTTGGGTACCCGTTAACGAATAGTTGATCGATTTCGGGTAAATATATCTGTCTTACGGGAAAAAAACTTGAAGCCTTCGCTAAGTCTCTTACGGGATGTATTCATGCAAATCTAAAACCGATTGATTAAGCTGGAGTCCTCCGAGAACGTATTTCGATCTAAATTATGTCGCCATGATTGGCATCAACAAAAGGAATTGAATTGAGATTTTAGGATCAGGGGTATCGGTAAGGGTATCAAAAAAATATCAATAACCATATTGTATAAAAATCATATAGTTACATATGTAAATCAATTCCTTTCGTCCCGACCATTTCTTTTATCAGTGATCAAGTAACACTCCGTTAGACTTCAAGTAGCATTCCGTTAAACTTAAGGGTGCCTGGCTGATTACCCGCTGCCGGCGGCTAGGCCCTTTTAGAATCAGTTACTTCTGCAGGGCTGACCATCTTACCTATCTGATTGGGGTCTGATTCGATCAAGAATAGGAAGTCAGGCTTTCAAAGCCCTTCTCGACCAAATTGACGTATCCTACTCGCGTTTAACAAAAGGTTGGCAGAACTCACGTTCCTCAAAACGCGCTTGATCAAACGACTATTCCATCCTGATACCCCATTCAACCCGGCTAAAACTCCCTTTTTCTATGGCTGGGTGATATGGCTCTTGTCGACCCTTGGGTTCCTCATGAGTGTGCCCGGGCAGACCATGGGTATGGCCGTTTTCACAGACCCGTTCATTGAGGCCTTTGGACTTACACGCACAGAGCTCTCTCTGGCCTACCTCTTTGGAACGGTTTCATCGTCGTTCTTTCTGACAACGGCCGGGCGATGGTTTGACAGGTTGGGCGGCCGCCTCATGGTGACGGCATCAAGCATTGCGCTGGGCGCGATGGTGGTTTTCATCAGCGTCACTGACCAAGTGGCGCACTTGTTGTGTACCGGCTTCGCCCCGTTTGCATTGATTTTTATCGGCTATTTTGGGGTGCGATTTTTCGGGCAAGGCGTGCTGACCAGCTGCTCACGAAATGTGCTGATGCCCTGGTTTGTTCGTCGACGTGGGCTGGTGGCGGGTGTTCGAGGGGTCTTCGTTTCGATCGGTTTCTCGCTCGCGCCGCTAGTGCTTGCTTGGTTGATCGCAATATTTGGCTGGCGTGAGGCGCTCTGGGTGCTTGCCGCCATTGTCGGTTTAATCTTCCCAGTACTGACTTATCTTTTTTTGCGTGACTCACCTGCCAGTGTAGGGCTTGTCGCCGACGGTGATGGCTCGGACGCCAAGGCTGCACCGCAGGAGGCGCCGAGTAAGACGCTGCAAGAAGCTAGGCGGTCGCCTATCCTATGGTTGTATACAAGCTCGCTCGCCATTCATGCACTCTTTGGCACCGCGCTGACCTTCCACGTGGTGTCGATATTTTTAGAAGCCGGTCGCGATGCTAGTGAAGCGTTTGGTTACTTTTTGCCCGCTGCGGTGTTCTCTACCAGCGTGAATCTGCTGGCAAGTAGTGTGGTGGATCGATATCCGCTGAAACCCTTCCTGCTCTTTATGTTGATGGCCTTTACCTTAGGAGCAGTTGGCCTTCTGAATCTAGAGCGCACTTGGGGTTACTGGATGCTCGCCGCAGGCTTTGGTGCCGGCGGTGGATTGTGGGGTGTCATTTCAAATCTTGCGTTTATCCGTTTTTTTGGCCCTAATCATTTGGGTGAGGTGAGTGGCTTTAATACCTCGGTAACGGTTTTTGCGAGTGCAATAGGTCCGGCCGCTTTCAGTCTGGCGCTGGATATCTTTGGCGCTTACCACGCCGCGGTTTACGCTTGCATTGTTGTACTGGTAATCCTTCTTGTTGCCGCGGCGTGGCTCGATCAGGCTGAGCCAGCGGCCTCTGCTTCCTCTGCCTGAGAAGCTTGAGCCAACTCTACACACCCTATTGTCTATTTCATCGGTCGCCATTTCTCCCTAAGGCGATCCAGTACTCACGACTCACCGCTACTTGCTTATGCCTGCACCCTCGACGCATGAATTTCTTCAATTCGTGGAAATAGGCCCAGAATTTGCACTCGAGAAGTAGGGAAAAGAGGAGGGAAAGGAAGATTAGGCAGTAGCCGCTCGAGGCACTCGGTAGAGTGTCGGGTGGCGTGAAACAAGGTAACGCTTAGCGTGAAGAGTTTAGGGTCCAAAAATCAGTACCAGTGTAGCGTGTTTAGCAGTGGTAACGGTTTAAATGCATCAGACAAGGAGGTCGATGAATGAATCAGTTGTTGAAGAGTCCATGGCAACCCCATCAAGCAGAAAAAGAACCTGGCAATACCAACCTTTCCTTTTTTCTTTACTTAGGCTTTGGCAATCGCTGCGGCTCGTTAAAGGAGCGAAATCTTGCACCAAAGTTGGCGGCCACGTCCGATTTTGGGGCGATGTTTTGAATACCACAACGATCTCATCGTTGGGGCAGACCCGCCTTTTAATCAGCACCGATCTCGATGGCTCACTTTTGGGTCATGAACAATACGATGTGACTGGGATTAGCGTGCAAATCCATGCGTTGTCTCTAATGAGCATACCCGTGGTATTCAATTCGAGTAAAACCATCCGTGAGTGCGTGCACTTGCAGGAAGCACTGGCTCTCGATGCGCCTTTTATCGCGGAGAATGGCGCCGCGATCGTATTTCGAGAGGACGATGAGCGATTCGATTTTTCCAAACATTCGAGCGAGCAACTGGCAGGTGGGAAGCGAATCATCACACTTGGTACCGAACTCAGTCATCTCTTGGCATTCAAGTATGCCTATTGTCCAGAGGCGATCGATATCGTTTCAGGAGACAGTGAGGCGCTGATCCGCATTACTGACCTAGACGAGGCATCGCTTGAAAACGCCAGAGATAGACAATACTCGCTGCCAATGGTGCTTGACTCCGCGCAATACGCATCGCTTGAAACCAAAGCATTTGATTTCGGTTACCGCTTCGAAGTTGGCGGACGATTTAAAACCCTTCAGGGTAAGCACGATAAAGCGACGGCGCTTGAACTTGTCGCAGCCGCTTACAAGAGGGCAGCTGTTGGCCCGGTGAAGCTCGTTGGTCTGGGTGACGCGCCGAATGACCAGCGGATGTTAGAAGCGTGCGACGTGGCTGTTGTTGTTCGAAGAGAAGGATGTCACCACCTGATGCCTCGAGCGGAAAAGGTGATTAAAACCGAGTTTGAAGCGCCACGCGGCTGGATTTCTGGCGTCGAGGCAGCGCTCACGACATTGAATCGAGCAAGCCCGCTCGCTGGCACACCCGCGCTGCATGAGAAGTTCCAGGCCCTTCGGGCGAGAGGAACTTGGTCGGTCGATGAGGCGAGTAAAGGCGAGCCAATCCCATCTATTTTGGATACTAAAGAACATGGCAGATAGCTTTCAGCATGGGGCGGTGACAACGCTTCACAACATCACCCACCGATCGGTAGAGGAAATTGAACTCGAATTGGAGGCTTTCTCTGCGGCGAGACCTATGGCGCTCATATTGCCCTCTCTCTATAGTGAGCTTGAACAGCCGGCGCTTCACCACATCGTTGATGAATTAAAGAAGGTTAAGTATCTCGATACCATTACGATTGGCCTGGACCGCGCGACAGAGACGCAATACCGACACGCGCTGTCGTTTTTTGGGCAATTGCCGCAAAAGGTGAATGTCCTCTGGAACGACGGGCCAAGGCTATCGGCGATCCATGAGCAATTGAAAGCAGCGGGTGTGGCACCCACGGAACTCGGTAAAGGACGGAACGTCTGGTACTGCATGGGCTACACGCTGGCCAACCCCGACATCGAAGCAGTGGCGCTCCACGATTGCGATATCAAAACTTACGACCGGAGCATGCTCGCGAAGCTCATCTATCCCGTTGCTAACCCTAGCTTTCGGTTTCAGTTCAGCAAAGGGTTTTATGCGAGGGTTGGCAGTAGCGGTCTGGGGGGAAGGGTTTCCCGGCTATTGGTAACGCCTCTGGTGAGAGCGTTAAAGCACAGTCTTGACCCGCAGCATCATGAATATCTCAATTTCCTGGATAGCTTCAGGTACCCACTAGCAGGCGAGTTTTCGATGCGCCGTGATGCGATGAAAGGGCTCCGAATCCCCAGCGACTGGGGTCTTGAAGTCGGCGTGTTGGTTGAGATGCTCCGTAACTATTCGACGCGCAGAATTTGTCAGGTAGAGATTGCCGACATTTACGATCACAAACATCAGCAGGTTTCCAAAGATAACGATCAGGGCGGCCTGTCGCGGATGTCGATCGATATTTCCAAAGCGCTGTTTAGAAAGCTGGCGACCGATGGTGTGACCTTCAGTCAGGAAGGATTTCGGACGATCAAAGCGACGTATCTTCGAGTTGCTCTCGACTTAATCGACAGTTACCGATGCGACGCTGAAATGAATGGCCTGCGGCTCGATCTCCATTCTGAGGAGCAGATCGTAGAGCTCTTTGCGGAGAACCTCATTAAAGCAGGTGACTCATTCTTGACGAGGCCGCTGGATCAGCCTTTTGTCCCCCATTGGACGCGGGTCATGAGCGCGGTGCCAGACATCCTCCATCAGCTTCAAGAGGCAGTCGCCCTTGATCAGCGCGATCACGGGGCGGCACGTGCAGCTTGACCCGTTATCTGAATTAACAGAGCGGGTTGTTGAGCATTTAGAGCGAATCTACCCTGATGAGGATACCCACGCGTTAGCGAAGCGATTCGTGAGCGCCATGGACTATGGCGGGAAAATTCACAGCGCGCTGGCCCACACCAACTTATGGACCGAGCGAGATGCCGTCGTCATCTGCTACGGGAACAGCTGCACTGCACCGAATGAAGCGCCCCTTGCGACGTTAGCAAGGGTGCTTCATGAGAGAACAGAAGGCTTGTTCTCTATGGTGCATTTGCTGCCGTTTTTCCCCTACAGCTCTGATGACGGCTTCTCGGTCATCAATTACCGACAAGTCAATGAAAGTCTGGGAGGGTGGGAAGATATCACGCGTTTTTCCAAACAGTACCGGCTGATGGGTGACTTGGTGATGAATCATTGCTCTGCGAGGAGTCAATGGTTTTTGCAATACGCGGACAATCAACCCCCTGGTGCGAGCTATTTCATTGAAATGGACGACACCATGGACGTGTCGCAGGTGGTGAGACCTAGATCATCGCCGCTGGCTAAACCAGTTCGGACTCCAGCGGGTGAGAAATTCGTGTGGTGCACTTTCAGCCACGATCAGGTCGACCTTAATTACGCGAATCCAGAAACATTGCTTGAGATGGTGGGCATCATTGCCTTCTACCTGGACCAAGGCATATCCATTTTTCGTTTGGACGCAGTTGCCTACATTTGGAAGGTGATTGGCACGAGCTGCGTTAACCTTCCAGAGACTCATGAAATCATTCGCTTGTTGCGAACCTTGGTGGCAAGGCGGGCGCCAGAGGCGATTTTGATCACAGAGACGAACCTACCAAACCGGGAGAACCTCTCTTACTTCGGAAATGCGAACGAGGCGCATTGGATTTATAACTTTACGTTGCCACCGCTCGTGCTCCATGCGCTCACATTCGGGCGAGCCACTTATTTGAATCAATGGATGATGAGTATGCCGCCTGCTCAAGACGGCACGGCTTACCTCAACTTCGTGACGTCACACGACGGTATTGGGCTGCGTCCGGCTGAGGGCATTTTGCCGGAAGCAGAGCTTGAAGCACTGGTGACAACGATGAAGACCCGCGGAGGGCTCATTTCAAGTAGAGAGTTGGATGGGCGGCTTGTGCCCTATGAACTGAACATCAGCCTTTACTCAGCGTGTGCCGATGAGAGAGGGTGTCGATCGTTACAGCGCAAAAAGTTTCTGTTGGCCCACGCCATTATGTTTGGGCTTGAGGGCGTGCCGGCAGTGTATTTTCCCAGTCTCTTCTCTACGGAGAACGCCATACACCGCGTTGAGGCAACCGCTCACAATCGTACTATTAATCGGCCGGCGTGGACCGAGGAGGGAGTCAATGCGCATCTAGAGGCGGAGCCAGAAGCGGCTCAGTTTTTAGACGATTTGAAGTCGCTAATGGCGATCAGGCGAAAGCAGCCGGCCTTTCACCCGAATGCGACTCAGTTCACGCTGCACTTGGGGGACCCTGTGTTTGCTTTTTGGCGGCAAAGCAGGAACCGAGAGCAGAGTATTTTTTGCCTTCACAACTTATCGGGGAGTCCGATCGACGTGCCCCAGAATAGTCTCAACCTGATCGATGGTGAGCGCTGGATTGACTTGCTCAGCGGCGAGTCCATTGATGGTTATTCGAAATCTTTAGTACTCGCACCCTATCAGAGCTGCTGGATCACGAATTGGAACCCCTCCTCCGAGCAGACATAAGATGACCGGGCTCAGCGCACTAGACTGGTGGGTAATTGGGGTCTATCTCACGAGTTTGATCGGATTTGGATGGTGGCTGTCTCGGTCGCAAGAGAGCGCAGAGGACTATTTTCTGGGGGCGAGGGCTCGTGGACCTTGGTCCATCGCACTATCGATACTGGCAACTCAATGCTCAACCAACAGTATTTTAGGCGCTCCGGCCTTTGTAGCTTTTGTAGCGGGGGGCGGCTTGATCTGGTTGCAGTACGAGCTTGCAGTTCCTTTGGCCATGATTGTGCTCATCACACTGGTGTTTCCTACGTTGTACCGAGCCGGCGGATTCTCTATTTATGAGTTCCTCGAGCGTCGGTTCGACCGAGCAACGCGGGTCTGGCTAAGCGGTATCTTTCTGGTCGCACGAGTGCTCGCTGCAGCGGTGACGATCTACGGGGTTGCATCGATTATCGCGCTGATCACTGGATTGACGTTTTTCCAATCGGTCCTCATTTTCGGCCTGGTGACGGTGGTTTACGATTATTTTGGTGGAATCAATGGCGTCATTTTCTCAGACGTCCTCCAAATGACGGTTCTGGTCACTGTGCTCATTTGGGTCTTTGCCACGATGTGGGGTGGGGATGCCAATCCTTTTGAGGCGCTGGCCAGCTCGGAGCCCGAGCGCGTGGTCATCATCGATTTCGCAAGTCACGGCTTAGGAGACGGCAAGGATTTTGCGTTTTGGCCCATGCTCTTTGGTGGGCTATTCCTGTATGTGGCGTACTACGGCCTAGACCAGAGTCAGGCGCAGCGGCTGCTGACTGCATCAAACGAGGAGGTAGGTAAAAAGGCGCTGTTTTTGAATGGTGTACTGCGTTTGCCTCTCGTTTGTCTCTATTGCGCCATCGGGCTGGGGCTTGCTCACTACGCCGCAATGGACGCGAGCTTCCTGTCGAGGCTGCCAGAGGGCGCGAGCGGACCCGATTTTAATATGGCGTTACCTCGCTACATGATCGACACGTTTGCGGCGGGTTGGCTCGGCCTTGCGATGGTGGCTTTGCTGGCAGCTGCAATGTCCTCATTAGATTCGGTGCTGAATGCGCTGAGTGCGACGACGGTCAGTGACTTCCTGATGCCAAGTCGTTGGGGTAAACGCCAAGCCGGTAGCCGATGGATCGGGATCGCCAAACTGACGACGCTCGCCTGGGGGTTGATCGCGATGGTGCTCGCATTTTGGGTGGATGACATTTCCTCCTCGATCCTCGTTGCGATCAACAAAATCGGATCCTTGTTCAACGGGCCGATATTGGGCGTGTTCGCTTGCGCATTGTTGACCACCAGCGTCACCGGTATGGCGGTGCGTGCAGGACTCGTTGCTGGGTTTGTAGCCAACGTCTACGCCTGGATCTATCTGCCGGAGGTGTCGTGGCTGTGGTGGAACGTGCTGGGCGCGATCGTTTGTTTTGCGACCGCAATCATTGGGTCGGCAGTTGCATCTAGCCGTAGCGTGAATAGTATCAACGCGTATTCGATGAGCCAGACACCTCCCATTGCGGCGACTGGGTTGTCCGCCGCGCTCTTTGCCTACTTCACGCTAATGCTGCTGTTGTTCTACTTGATGTGATTGAAGAATCCATTGGCGCAACCACTGGGTCCTTGATTTGCAAGCCTGCAAGCTGCCTAGCGGACTCCCTGTCCGTGTGTTGACGCCGGACGCCAATCCAGTTGGCCAGAGTAGGCCCCTCGCGGCAGAAGTCGATCGGATACCTTCACAGAGCGCTTAGCCGATAAGCACCGCCGTACTTTCTCTGCAATGTTTTTTCTGTAGCGCTTCTTAAGAGGCACTGACAGGGATTAGAACGGAAGGCGATGGGAAAACGAGTCAGTCCAAAATCATCGAGGACAGGACCGGGCTCGCTTATTTCAGTTCAATGGCGCACAGCCGCTTGCAGCACTAAAGCGGGTCACAAATCGGCTGCTTGCTTCAAGCAGGTGCATGGCATGCGTGTTCCGTCAAAGAAATCGGCATCAATTAGCCCGTTGTAGAGAGCGAAAGTTGATTCAGTGCGTGCTTGTAGACGGGAAATAAAGTTGGCCCAGAAAGTGCTCATTGCAGATCGAGGTTTGAGTTTGAATCGTTTGCTGAGCTTTCGGGTGGTTAGAAGGGGAGGTGATTGTCGAAGGGTTTGGGCAGTACCGACCAGAAACGAATCAAACAAAGGTTAGAGGGGGCTTAACAAGCAATGGAAATCATCAATGCATACTCCCCCACGACACTTATTCCCGAGCCTGAATGTGGCGCGATCGCTGCGGTTTCTTTCACTCATTGGGCTAGCACTCATAGCTCAGATCACTGTTGCTGACGACTTAACGTCATTTCGTAACGCAAACTGGGATTTGAGCGATACCTACCGTCATGGATCATTGCAGATCGCATCACTTCAGCAGCAGATCGAGGCGCTAGAGCGGGTAGAGCATTCCTACACGCCAACGTTAATGCCCTTGCTACTAGACTTAGGGGACGCTGCGCTTCAGTCGGAGCGTTACGAAGTGGCTGAAGAAGCGTTTAGACGGCATCAGCACCTTGTTCATCGAGATGACGGAGTGCGTTCGCTCGACCAGAGCGCGTCGATTAGTGGGTTGATCAAGTTATATCGGGCGACGGGCAATATTCGCGCTTACGGCGCGGAAGTCAAATTTCTGGCTCAGCTCTTTGAGTTCGCCGGCGATCATTCGTCGCCAAGTCGATCGCTAGCCGATCTTGACCTAGCGGTTTGGGAAACCAGTTTCGGATCACTCAGTGAGGCCAAAGATCGATATCGACAAATCATTGGTCGGACCAAATCCGGAAACGATAGTGCCAGTCTCCAAATCGCCTCGATTGGAGCGCTAGGGCTTGGATTTGTCGCTTATTTGGAAGATCGGAATCCGCTCGACAGCATGGCCGCTGCCCTTAAGGAAGTGGGCCAGTCTGCAAGAGGGGTCGAGCAACTCGGCATCGCGCAATTGGAGCAAGATTTAGCCCTGTTCGTCGGTAGTCGGACAAGCACCTCTCAGGTCTCGGGCGGTGGCGGGAGCGCCGAGCCAGCGTGGCTGGGCGCAGATTCCAGGAGAGCGACGGAGCTCGTGCTCTATCCTGTGAAATCGAGAATCAGTTTTCGGGATGACATCGAACTGTTATACCCGCGCCCGCCCGAGGGTAGTGCTCAGGGGCTGGCAGGATACCCGCTCCCAATGTGCCGAGCAGCGCTCGCGGATTTGGTGACCGGAGCCCGTCATCGGCACAGAAACTGGAAATTCGATGTTGAGGTTCAAGTGGCTACTGACGGGAGTGCAGAGTCAGTCAATATCCTCAATAGCACTGGGCCTATCGCGGTGAAGCGTTGGGTCAAGGCTCTTGCTAAAGAGGCGCAGTATCGGCCTGCCTTGAACGATCTTGGTGAACCGGTGCCAGCGACCTATCGGTTCACCCAAGCGTTTGACGGAACCCATCAGATTCAATCCCCGTTGGCTTCGAGTTGGAACCGAGCCAAATTGTCGCGCACGTGTTCCATGCTCCGTGGATGAAAGCGTCCATCAGGTTCACGGCTTGAACGCGCTTTCGGCTCGAACACCGTTTCAGCGCCAATGCTCCTCTGGGTGAAACGCGCCTGACCTAAGCCGTATGACCGGGTCCTTTGGCCTATGCACCTAGAGGTGCGTCAAGCGATTGAACTCGGCCCTGGAAACGCGTACAAATAGCAATGCTGACTACCCAGTAATAGAGGAATTGCTATGAAGGCTGCCGTATTTCAAGAAGCGCATAAACCGCTCACCATTGAGGATGTAGATATCATCGACCCTAGGGCGGGCGAGGTATTGGTCCGTACGTCCTGTTCGGGTGTATGTCACTCCGATTTGCATTTTGTGGATGGAGCCTGGCAGTTGCCGACGAGCTGCGTCCTCGGGCACGAGGCGGCTGGTGTGGTTGAAGCGATCGGTGAGGGCGTCACCTACGTTAAACCGGGCGATCGAGTGATCATGAGTTTTCGTCCATTCTGTGGCACTTGCTATTACTGCCTGAGCGGTCGACCTAACCTCTGTAATGATCCCTCGCACAGTGCAGCTCAGGCGCAACGTCTCACCTGGAAAGGGCAACCCATTCTGCAATTTGCTTCGGTGGGTTCCTTCGCCGAGATGATGGTGACCTCAGAAAACGGCATCGTCAAAATTCCAGACGAAATGCCCATGGCCGAGGCTGCGCTGATTGGTTGCGGAGTGATGACGGGCGTCGGTGCTGCGCTGTACACCGCTGAAGTCCCCGGCGGCTCCACCGTTGCCGTGATCGGGTGTGGTGGGATTGGACTCAATATCATTCAGGGCTGCCGCATCGCTGGCGCAGCCAAAATCATCGCAATTGACATCGTCGACTCTAAACTCGATATGGCCTCGCGTTTTGGAGCGACCCATACAATCAACTCCCAGACCGATAATCTTGATGAGGCCATCATGGAGATTACGGGTGGCCAAGGGGTTGAGTACTCGTTTGAAGCAATTGGCGTTCCCGCGGCCGCGACCCAGGCGTTTAATATCTTGCGGCCTGGCGGTACTTGTACGGTCGTTGGCATGCACCCCCTTGGGTCAGAGATTTCATTCCCAGGCCCAGCTTTCTTGCAGGAGAAGAAAATTCTCGGCTGCATGTACGGATCGACTCGATTCCGAGAGCACATGCCGAAATTAATCGACCTGTTCCTGCAGGACCGTTTGGATCTCACCAGTCTTGTATCACGCAGGTTAAAGCTAGAAGACGTGAATGAAGCTTTCCGTTCGATGAAAGCCGGAGAGGTTGCGCGCTCGGTGCTTGAGTTCTCCTAACGGCAGCAGTGAGTCGGACCATGCGCTCACACATATGGAGTAACGCGACTCCAAAAAAAGGGCACCGGTGGTGCCCTTTTTTGTCTGATGCTCCGCGTGATGGCCGCTACATTCAATTGATGAAGGCGTTATTACATTCTTCAGGCTCTGTCGTTTTATCGCTAGCGCTGCTCTTGGCGCAGGGCGCCTACGGGCGTCCTGCTATCGTCGAATGCGTATCTGAGACGGGCGACACGTCAGCAAAGTTTTGGGAAGACATGGCGTACTCTGCTCGTGGGCAGGCGGATCCGGAGCGAGTCGAGCAATACGAGCGCAATGCTGCGTTTTGCGCTGGGGCTGCCTTTGGTAGAAAAGCGGTATTCGTTTTTGGGTCAGGGTTCGCTGGCGATGGCCAACCAAAGGATCGCGCAGATCTCACCTACTACACGCTATGCGGTGCGGTAGAAGTTGAAGAGGCAGCGTCAGTGAAATCCAAGCAAGACGAGATCACTGCGGCTTACTACGACCAAACGACCCGTAGAATGCGTTACTTTGTGATTGACTTATCAGAGGGGTTAGGCGGTTTCGGCGAACGACGAGACTTTCAATGCAGCGAGAAAAAGATAGAGCGGTCGGGCCAGCTGTTTTGATCCAACAGTCATAACCGCAAATTTAAATGAACAAAGGAATGAACCAATGACAGCACTAGTAGAGCGAGAGGATCGGGACGGGGTTGCCTACCTATTTCTTAACCGGCCAGACAAATTAAACGCGCTCAATGTGGCGTTATTTGAAGAACTTGAGTCTCACGTGTCGTCGATTCGTGAGGAGATAGATGCGGTTGGATGTGTGGTGCTAGCCGGTCGTGGCAAGTGTTTCTCGGCCGGGCATGACTTAAAAGATATCGGGGCAGGGGAGAAGCTTCCTCGACCGAACTATCAAGCCCATGTGATTAGTGCGCTGTCTGGATTGCCTCAACCCGTCATCTCTGCAGTGCATAGTCATTGCTACACCGGTGCGTTGGAATTGGCACTTGCCGGTGACCTGATTCTTGCGTCAGAGGACGCCAAGTTTGCAGATACCCACGCGAAATGGGCGCTCACCCCGGTATGGGGGATGAGTCAGCGCCTACCGAGGCGTGTGGGGAGGACCAAGGCCATGGAGATGATGCTGACCGCTCGAACGGTGGGTGCCGAGGAGGCTGCAGCGCTGGAATTGGCAAATCAGATCCTGCCTGCAGAGAACTTCATCGAGCATGTTCATCACTTCTGTCAGGAAATGCTCTCGTTGTCTTGGTTCACACTCCGCGCCAACAAACGACTGATGCAGGACACGGACGGAATGGGTCTTGATGCGGGATTGGCGCACGAGATTTTTAAGAGTGAGGGTCGAGGGCCTGACATGGCGGAGAGAATAGGCGGCTTTGGCAAGAAGTAGTCACCGCTTTTGCGCCAGCTCCATGATCAGGTCTCAAGGCACCTCTATGACGAATGGCGCGGGCTGGTGGTCTGATCAAACTGAGATACTGAGTGTTGGCGGAAAGCACCATCGATCGACGAGTCAAACAGCCAGTGCACTCAGCAAAAAAGAGAGTGCGCCTTGTTTGTGGCAGTGACCGTGCGCGGTCACTCGCTCCTGATGAGTCGCCCAGGGTAACAACCAGTCGCCATATCGTGCCTGCGTGTGACTTGTCCATTAATCAGGCAAGCGACATAACCATTTGCACCCTGCATCAGTCGCTTACCGCCAGCCGGTAGATCCTGGCGAATGTGCAAATCGCCTAGGGAGAGCCGTTCAAAGTCGATGACGTTGATATCTGCTTTTTTGCCCACCTCGATATGACCTCGATCATTGAAGCCAAAGAGTTGCGCATTTCGGCGGGTGGCTCTGTGGATCACCTGCCCAAGCGGGATCGTCTCGCCGCGGGATCGATCACGTGCCCAGTACGTCAGCTGATAGGTAGGATTGACGGCATCAAAAATGAGCGAAACATGCGCGCCAGCGTCAGATAAACCTGTAACCGTTGCACCGTCCATTTGCATCTCACGCACTGCGTCAAGGGAGTAATCGGTGTAGTTGGTGAAGAACATAATGGCCATGCTGAGCCCGTCCTTAACCAAAAAATCGTAGAGGAAGGACTCTGGAGTCTCGGTTGCCTGCTGCGCGAGGTGAGCAAAGCTTTCATCCTGCGTCGGTTCATAGGTGCTCTGAGAGTTAAGTTCAAAGATCTGCGCATAATTCATTTCTGCATGGGCAATGCCGAATTCCATTGAGCCCATGGGTACGCCTGAAGGATCGTTACTTTCTTCTAAGATGGCGCGTTTTACATCGGGATTGCGCAGTGCTCTCTTTTTGACGTCGATATCCATGTGCGCCATCGCCCGGTAGGTTGGGCGAAGCATGAAGGGATGGTAGGTCTCAAGACTAAATACCAACCCTGTGGGACGGCTTCCGACTTGAGGAAAGATAGCAGCACCTTCAGCATTGTGCGCTTTGACTTGGTGAATAGCCTCGCGCCACTTATCGGACCAATCGTCGACCTGAAAGAGGGTAAAAGTAGCAGGGCGCTGACTCAGTTGGCTGACTTTCGCAATCAAACCGATCTCATCTTCGAGGCTAGAATGCTCTCTAAAACCTTCTCTTCCCTCACCCAGTGTGCTTGAAGGGATGATCTGGAAAACACCCTTACCGCTTTGCCGTAACGCCTCGGCAATCGCCATCACCTCGTCATCGTTCGCGAAGGTGCCCGGCACAGGCTCACCCTGGATGGAGCGATGACCCAAAATTCGTGAGGTGGAGAATCCAACCGCTCCAGCATCGAGTGCCGATCGAACAAGCGCAGTCATCGCTTTTAGGTCATCCTCGGTCGCCGCGAGATTATCACGGCCTCGCTCGCCCATGACAAAGTTGCGTATGGCACCATGGGCAACGAGTGATGAGATGTTAATTGCGTACTCCCGATTGGCGAGTAGATTCAAATAATCATCGTAAGATGACCAATCGCCCCAGGGCATGCCCTCATGCAGGGCTGTGCCGGGAATGTCCTCAACGCCCTCCATCAAATCAATCAGGTCTTGCGCGCCGTTAGTCTGAACAGGGGCGAAGCCTACCCCGCAGTTACCCATGACAATCGTGCCGACACCATGGCTTGCTGATGGGTCCATCTCCTGATCCCAGGTCACTTGCCCGTCATAGTGAGTGTGTATATCGATCCAGGCTGGGGTGACGATGGCGCCATCAGCATCAATGGTTTCCTTCGCTTGTTCGGACAAATGACCAAGGGCCGTGATGACGCCATCTTTGATGCCAATGTCTTGAACCGTAGGTTCCGCGTGCTCGCCGTCATAGACGGTGCCGCCCTTGATGAGGGTATCGAACGCCATACTGAATCTCCTGAATCTCGGTGAGTGTAGCGCCATCATTAGGATGGGGAAATGGCTGATGCCTCCTAGCTGATGCCTCCCAGCGGGATATCCTCGCAACGATCTTGGTCAAACTCTTGGGCAATGAAGAGAGGAATTGATCTTGCGCAATAGATAAACGGATTACCCCGGTTCGCGAGGCGTTGGTTTGATGGGGCTCGCGAATAAACATTGTAAAAAAGCGTTGCCCGTTTATGAAGACCCTTTTAAGGAAGTGGTCAGGGGCACCGCTACAACCTCCGTCCGAAAAGGTGGGTTGACCTCAGGCGAGCTTTGCGAAGTGCGTCTTACCCAGCAGGTGACGAGTGAGCCCTTGGCACACTCGTCTGCAAATTGGTCTGCTGTCTTATCGTCTGCCCGATAACCTTCAAGCCGTGCCTGCTCGAGGAGATCTTGCCCGGTAGGCCAATCAATGCATCGCAGCGGCATCGCGTCGTCGCCCAGTTGCGTTACTCTGGGTTAGCGTGCTGAACTGAGGCCTGGAATGTTGTCTAGTCAAGGGATACAGCCAAAGCAGCTAATGAAGCGGAAGGAGTAATGCAATGAATATGAGCACAGACGCGGCAACCATTGATGAGCGGCCACTCAGTGAGATTGATGTCAGCGACGCTCAGCTTTATCGGGAAGATAGCTGGGAGCCTTTGTTTCGACGACTCCGCCGCGATGCTCCAGTGCATTTCCATGAATCGAGCGCCAACGGCCCGTATTGGTCGGTCAGTTCCCACGAGCACATCAAAGCAGTTGATACACAGCATGAGGTCTTTTCGTCAGCTGATGGCATCTCTATTGCCGAAACGCCGCCTGAAGACGAGCTAAAAGATACAGACGTTGTCATTGAAAACTTTATTGCCATGGACCCGCCTAGCCATGATCAGCAGCGAGCAACCGTCGCTCCATCTGTCGCCCCGAGCAACTTGGCGAATTTTCAACCGCTGATCAGAGAGCGCGTGGAAGATATTCTCGACAACTTGCCGGTGGGTGAAACGTTTGATTGGGTCGATGCGGTGAGCGTTGAATTGACAGCGCGAATGCTGGCGACCCTCTTTGATTTTCCTTACGCTGATAGGCGAAAACTCATCCATTGGTCAGACATCACAACCTCTACGCCTGAGCTCACAGGAGAGGAATTGGTCGACCAACAGCAGCGCAAAGAGGACCTGATGGAATGCGCCCAAGTGTTCATGCAGCTTTGGCATGAGCGGGCTGCTGCGGCGCCAAAATTCGATCTCATTTCTATGCTCGCGCACGGGAAAGACACCAAGGACATGATTCAGCAGCCCATGCTGTTCCTTGGCAACATCCTGCTGCTTATCGTGGGAGGCAACGACACGACCCGCAATAGCATTTCAGGCGGTGTGCAAGCCCTTAATCAGTTCCCAGATGAGTACCGAAAGCTCGAGGCTAACCCCGGAGTGATCCCAAACATGGTGTCAGAGATGATTCGTTGGCAAACGCCCGTGATTCACATGCGGCGAAGGGCGTTGCAAGACGTCGAATTGGACGGGAAAACCATTCGTGCGGGTGACAAGGTGGTGATGTGGTATCTCTCGGGTAATCGCGATGAGTCGATGTATCACGAACCTGAGAAGCTCATTGTTGATCGCCGGAATGCACGCACCCATGTTGCCTTTGGTTATGGGGTGCACCGCTGCATGGGTAATCGACTGGCCGAAATGCAATTGCGAGTGCTGTGGGAAGAAATTCAGAAACGGTTTCGGAAAATTGAGGTGGTTGGCGAAGTCGAGCGCAACGCCAATAATTTCATCAGAGGTATCAATACGTTACCGGTTCAATTGCACCCCAGGTAAGGTTCGATTAACGGCAGTGGCTCCAATTAAGTCAGGGGTCTAATTGACGCGATGGTTTATTAGCTCCGATGGATTCCCGCGTAAAAGCTTCAGCGAATGCGAGCCAATTTGCTTCTCGCCATCTCCGGGAGGTGGCGTCGTTACTCCCGAAGTGCCCGCCCTCTGTTTCGATGTCTAGGATGATGTGAGGCGCATTGATAGCGGTCGCTCGAATCCTCGCGGCCCACTTGATCATACTGTTCGCGCGCGTGCGCCTATCCCCTAAGTGGCCGGCGAGATAGGTGGCTGGGTAGTGCTGTCGCGAGATCTGCTCGTAAGGCGACCAGGATCGAATCCTGCGGTAATCCTCTGGCAGCCTTGGATCACCAAATTCGTGATGGTTGGTTGCGCTAAGAGGGCCGTTTCTCGCAGTGAGTGCAGGCAACGGATCAAGAAATGGGCGGTCAAGAATCAGCGCTTGGAACAGGCCAGGCGATTGATTGGCAGCCGCAGCGAGTATGGCTGCGCCCGCCGATTGGCCAAAACCAACTATGCGGTTGCTTTCGATGCGTGGATCGCTCGCCAGCCATTTCGTTGCGGTGATTAGGTCTTGAATCGACTGTGGCTTATTCTGGGCTCTTCCTGCCTCGTGCCATTGCCCTCCTAGCGCTCGCCCGCCTCGAACATGAATGTGTGCGATGGCAAATCCAAGGCTCAGAACCACTTCTTTAAAAGGAGAGTAAGCAGTGGATAATGTATTGCCATAACTCCCATAGGCGGTGACCCAAAGCGGGTAGGGGGGGCGTGCGGCCGACTGGTTTGCAGTCTTGGGTAACGTCAAGGTGACGGGAACGGACGGATGATCTTCGTATTCTGCTGCGATTCCCACCGTAGATTGCGCGATACGCGGGGTCCCCTCTTTTACAACACGGCCGAGCATGGGTTGGCTCGAGTCACGGTAGTACAGCGGCATTTCTGGCCTGCTTGGCGTGCTGGCGTAGAGTTTGAACGTACCGTTGGGAAGTAGTTGACCAAACCGGAGCGCTACGGCGGATCCTTCTGACCAAGGCGCAGGTAATCTAACGTCGATGGGTATTTCAGGCGCCGTATGGGAAATGGCTATTAGCCTGGCCGTCGCTCCGCGCCTTACTAGAATGAGAGTTTCTCGCTCCAGGACCTCAAAATCTTCGAGCGATTCGTCTTCCTCGAGCTGAACCCCCTTGGGTAGTGCCACCTCACAACCTTCGGGCGCGCGGGGTAATAGGGTGAATTGGTCTCGGGCTTCCGGTCCCGACCGAAGCCGACTAACGAACAATTGTGTTTTGTCGACCTGCAATCTATAGCGAGTGTTGCTCTGCCTCGCTAGACAGCGATAAGGGGTGGGTGAGGGATCACTCGCCGCAGCCAGCCAAATCTCACTCGTGCCTCGGCCCTCGCTGTTGATGATGAGGTCGTCGCCTTTCTCGCCGGCAGCGATGGATAGCGTCAAGGTAGGGTCTTGCTCACTAAAAACGATTTGGGCTAACGGATTGGTTTCACCAACCGTAATGGATTTAACGGCACTGGGTCTAAGCGATGTTGGATCGATCGCGACAAAAAAGAGGTGAGAATCACTGCCCCAGACTATGTCAGGGCCAATCTGATCAATGGAGGCGAATGCGAGTATCTCTCCAGAGATTAGGTTCAGCACTCTGAGTCTAGATGTCCCGTGACCTGATACGTCCTCCACCAATGCAATCCACTCTTGTGACGGACTGGCGACCCAGTTCACCAGCCGATAAAAGGATTCACCCGTCGCTAGCGCGTTTACGTCAAGTAATGGTTTCGGCTGCTTATCGCTTCCCGCAATCTCTCTGGTGTAGGTTGGGTGCTTTGCCCCGCTTTCATAAGAGAGCCCGTAGCTCACGTGGCCGGCTGGAGGCTCGCCGTCCATGGCCAAATCAGACTGAGCTGAGATCGCCTGACGCTTGTCAGCGTTGTCGTAGGCCTCAGCTAATTGGTCGTATATCGCCGAAATCCGCGGTTGCTGCTGGTCCTGCCACGCATTGAGTGCGTTTTGCTCCCTCCGTAGCGGGAACGCGACGGTTGTCGAGGAGTATTCGGTGTGGTCAAGGTAGGCGTACTCGTCTGGAATTGCATCCCTATGATAAATGGTCCAGTGGTCACGAGCGGGCCAAATAGGAGTGTCAGACGGCGCGGTCGGCACCTGCGAGTCGCATCCCATCATCGATAGGCAAATGACTAGCGAAATGGTCAGGATAGGTGTGACGCGACCGTATTTAGTCCCTCTGCACCCCTGCCAGTCGGGCGTCAGAAGATGGGCGAGTCGATCAGCGAGCGGGGGAGTCAAAGACAGAGGCCTTGCTTTTGAAGATCAGAGCAGCAGAGTGTACCTAATGCGAGGTGGTAATGATGGAAAACAATCGCAATGGATGGAGCGATTTGAACGGCAACAAAAGACCAGCATTCACAATGACTGAAAAATTCAGACTGTCGAAATGAGGTCCCTCCGGTCGAGCAACCTCACTGAAAACTGGGAGTCCGGCTATGCGGATGCGGGTTGGTCACAGTCGCGTGATGCTGCTGACGGGTTGCCCATACTGGATTCCGCTCGTTCTCATAGGGGCGCCACTGGCCCTGAACGGTAGCGTGCCGCCTTACGGTAAAATCTAACGTGAAGGAAAGGGTGACCGTCTAGGCGGCATTGCTCAGTATTTCAGGTGGGAGAACAAACCAGAATGATGAAGCGATTATTCATGCAATGGGCGCTAGTACGTTTAGCGGAGCGATTGGCGAGGAATCTTGTTGATCTGGCTCGACGCTTTAGATCAGCACAGCGCCTGCAGCCAAAAAAACGCCTGCAGCCAAAAAAACGCCTGCAATCAAAAGAACGCCCGTGGCTAAAAGAATGCCTGCGGCCAAAAAAACGCCTGTGGTCAGAAGAACGCCTGCGGCTAGAAGAACCTCCACAGCTAACAGGGCGCCCGTGGCGGATCGACGAGACAGTACCGGTTCGGCATGTCGTGCTGTGGTGTCTATGTGGCTCCATGGCCATCGGTCAGGTCAGCGCGGAAGACGTCGCTTGGCCCGAGCACGGGTTGAACAGCGCTGAGACCCGCTACAGCCCGCTCCAAGATATCAACCGTGACACGGTAGCGGACTTAGGGTTGGCTTGGTCACACACGATGGGAACTCGGAGAGGACTCGAAGCCTCGCCGATCATGGTCGATCGGACGCTTTATGTCAGCAGTGCGTGGAGCCAGGTTCACGCGTTCGACGCGGTGACCGGTGAGCTGAAGTGGAGTTACAACCCCGAGGTGCCCAAAGCTTGGGGTGCCAATGCTTGCTGCGATGTGGTGAATCGCGGGGTTGCCGTGGCCGGGGATTCGGTTCTAGTGGGTACGCTTGACGGATATTTGGTGTCGTTACGGCGACAGGACGGCACGGTCAATTGGCGAGTGCTCACGATCGACCCCAATAGACCGTACACCATTACCGGCGCGCCGAGGGTGATTGGCGACTTGGTGGTGATCGGGAATGGTGGTGCCGAGTACGGCGTTCGCGGCTATGTGACCGCCTACGATATTGAAACCGGTGAGGAGGCCTGGCGTTTCTACACGGTGCCCGGTGATCCCGATCAACCAGTCGAGCACGAGGCTCTTGCGATTGCACAGCCAACGTGGATGGGCCGCGAATACCTCGTTTCCGGAGGTGGCGGCACTGTCTGGGACTCGATGGCGTATGACGCCGATCTAGGACTGCTCTACATCGGTGTGGGCAATGGCGCCCCTTGGAATCGAGAGGTCAGGAGCCCAGGTGGTGGGGATAATCTTTTCCTATCAAGCATTGTTGCCCTTGAGGCCGAGACCGGCGAATACCGGTGGCATTATCAAACGACGCCTGGCGATACCTGGGATTACACCGCGACCCAGCACATGATATTGGCGGAGCTAGAAATCGATGGGGTCGAGCGACCCGTCATCATGCAGGCGCCCAAGAATGGCTTCTTCTACGTACTGGATCGAACCGATGGCACGCTACTTTCGGCAGAGCCTTACGTTGCCATCAATTGGGCGACACACGTCGATCCTGAGACAGGTCGGCCGGTTGAGACGCCCGATGCGCGATACACGGAACAACTAGAGCTGATTCGCCCTGCACCATTTGGCGGGCATAACTGGCATCCCATGGCTTATCACCCAGAAGATGGCTTGGTATACATCCCTGCCATGCGCAATTTGTCGGCCTACGCCTCAGGCGCAGACAATTTTAACTACCTGCCAGGGCCTCACTGGAATACGGGCCAAAATGACGCCGCAGCAGCAGATAGTCCCCTAGGTAGTATGGACCCTATCGCGCTTGCGCCACTCGTTGATGAGCTGATGCAGGGCGTGTTGGTGGCTTGGGATCCAGTCGAGCAACAGCCCAGATGGAGTCAGCCTTTACCCACGATGTGGAACGGCGGGGTGCTAGCGACCTCCGGGGGCTTAGTTTTTCAGGGGAACGGATCTGGAGCGCTGGTGGCTTACGCATCGGATACGGGCGACTCTTTATGGTCGTTTCAGGCTCCAACCGGGATCGTTGCGCCGCCCGTGACCTACAAAATTGATGGACAGCAGTATGTTGCGGTGTTGGCCGGATGGGGTGGCGCGGTTGGACTGGTGCTGGCACAGCAGCAGGCAAAGTTCGGGCAACAAGGGACGCTGATGGTGTTCAAGCTGGGTGGCGATGCTGAGCTCGCCCCGGTCGCGATTCCGCGTGCGAAGACCTTTGCGCTACAACCGCGAGTTGCCAATGAGTCTGAGGAGGCGTTGGGCGCTGCGCTCTATAACCAGCACTGTATGCGCTGCCATGGGATCGGTGCTGTCAGCCAAGGACTGGTACCGGATTTGCGATATATGAGCCAAGCCACCCACGACATTTTCGGCGCAATTGTGTACGACGGAGTGCTTGAGGGTGCCGGCATGATTGGGTTCAGTGATGTCATGTCGGAGGGTGAGGTCAGCGCTGTGCACGCTTATCTGATAAAAACAGCGATCGATGCTGCTGACGGAAGTCAGGATGAGCCCGCGCCGCCAACCGGGATTCGGGCCACCTTATTGTCATGGCTCGGGCAATTGCTCGATCGTGTTCTGTAGCCCTCTGCCAGGCGTTATCGAAAGCAAACCACTGGATGAGATCACAATAGTCTCGTCTGAATAGTCAGCGCTTGGTTGCGGCCGAGTGCTGGTTGCAAAAAGTGATAAAGCGGTTTTTTAAAGCAAGTTGATGCAGCTGCGCCACGAACGGTGTTTTTGATGAGTTGTTGTGAGCAGGCCTCGTGAATGGGCTTTGTAAAACAGGTTTATTTTAGACATTGGGTCACTGGCTATCCGGCTAATTGAATAAAGGGTGACGCAAGGCGCTGTGGGTGAGTGCTCTTTTAGGGAGCCATCATTCAAATTTCACTGAGCAGCTGAGTATGGATAGCCATTGATAAAAAACTCAGTGTGAAGTGCTCGGTATAAAGTGCTTTGTCTGAAAAGCTTTATTGGCTAGCTTGGTATGAAAGCTTTTTATGGAGAGCTTTTTATGAAAAGCTTTGTGAGAAGCGTTTTGTTCGACTCGCTTTTCGTGAAGAGCCTGAAAAGCCCGCCTAGGCAACCTTAGGCAGCCTCGCAATCGCAAACCATAATAAGCCCCCATTGTTCCCAATCCCCCGACCTGTTAAACCTTGCAGTGAGGAGAGGAGGAAAGAGAGGAGTTCGCCATGTATCCCGGAAAATACGCCAAGCAGCATCCTGACCGACCCGCCGTGATTATGGCGCAATCGGGAGAAGGCCTAACCTACGCAGCCCTCGAGGCTCGCGCTAATCAGCTCTCGCATTTACTTAGGTCCCAGTCGCTGGCTGCCTACGACCACTACTCTATTTTCATGGAAAATAACCTTGAGTATATGGAAACGTGTGCCGCTGGAGAGCGGACGGGCCTTTATTACACCTGCATCAACTCCTATCTCACGGCACCCGAGCTCGCCTACATCCTTCAAAACTCTGAATCAAAGGTGCTCATTACATCGAAGGCAAAGTTAGACGTTGCCCTTGAGGCGGTTGCCGATTGCCCCATGGTGCAACTGGTATTAGTCGTCGGGGCGTCCAGCGATGATCTGCCTGCTGGCGGTCAGTTCGCATCCTATGAGGATGCCATCGCTAGTCACCCCTCACACGCCATCGAAGATGAAGTGCTGGGTACCTCGATGTTGTACTCATCCGGGACGACAGGTCGGCCCAAGGGAATCATCCGGCCGCTCCCGCCGCAAGCGCCAGCAGAACCTTTGCCGCTCTATAGTTTTCTGCTGAATTTGTGGCAGTACCGCGAAGATATGATTTATCTGTCGCCAGCACCGCTGTACCACTCTGCACCCCAGGCGGCTGTCAATTTAACGCTTCGTATGGGCGGCACCGTCGTCATCATGGAACGCTTTGATGCGGAGCAGTACCTCTCGCTGATCGGTCAATACCAGGTTACACACTCGCAATTGGTGCCAACGATGTTCTCTCGAATGTTAAAGCTCCCTGAAACCGTTCGCGAACAATATGACCTGTCGACCCTTGAGATAGCCATCCACGCGGCAGCACCTTGCCCGGTACTCGTCAAGCAACAAATGATTGAATGGTGGGGCCCCATTATCCATGAATACTACGGTGCTACTGAGGGGTTAGGATTTGCAGCTTGCAACTCGGAAGAGTGGCTCTCGCACCCAGGGACGGTGGGCAAAGTAGTGCTGGGCGAGCTATCGGTCCTGGGTGACGACATGCAGCCGCTGCCGCTTGGAGAACCGGGTACCCTATGGTTTAAGTCTGCAACCGAGTTTCAGTATCACCGCGATGAGGAAAAGACGCGAGAAGCAACTAGCAGCGATGGATCTATGACAACGGTAGGCGATGTGGGTTACGTGGATGCCGACGGGTTCCTCTATCTGACTGACCGTAAGACGTTCATGATTATCTCGGGCGGCGTGAACATCTACCCGCAGGAAACTGAGGACCTGCTTATTTCACATCCTAAAGTGGCGGACGCTGCCGTGTTTGGAGTGCCCAATCAAGACCTAGGCGAGGAAGTCAAAGCGGTGGTGCAACCCATTGCTGGCGTAGCAGGTGATGATTCGTTCACGGAGGAATTGCTTCAGTACCTGTCGGAGCGCGTATCGCGACAGAAGCTGCCTCGCTCAATTGACTACCGTGATGAACTTCCTCGATTACCAACGGGCAAGCTCTATAAGCGCCTATTGCGCGATGAATACTGGGGTGAGGGGACTTCTCGAATCGTGTAATGGCGACTAGCGTCTCCTGTATCGTTCAAGCGACGATCAATCCGGCAAGGAATTGAACGGGCGGGGCTAGGTTGGTTAAAACCTAGCCGTTAGCCGATCCTTGCGAGCAGGTGCTCTCGCACTGATGGCAAGTTCACCTTGCCGTCTATCAGTTCGCAGTCTTGCGATTTGCAGTGTGGGGTAGCGGAACTGTCCGCGTCTATCCTGGGCCTTTCGCTAGATGATTCCGCCGATGGCCGGATTTGTGCCAGTCGTGATTTCGTTCGCGCGCTCTAGGATGCGCTCGTTGAAATCCGTGTGGGTCAAAATATACAGCTGTCGGTTTCTGATGGCTTGAAACACAATGTCGGCGACTTGAGAGGGCGCCATTCCCTCCTCGAGCATAGCTTGGAACATGGCTCTACCGGCTTCCTGCTCGGGCGTCAGCGCAACCGGCGCGTCCGTTAGGGTGTCTGGACGATTTCGATCACTCGACATGATGTTGGTATTAATCAAACCTGGGCACAGCACCGAACACTCGATCTGGTCTGCTCCTTCATTACCGAGATCTCGATACAACTGCTCAGTCAAGGCGACGACGCCATGCTTAGTCACCGAGTAGGGCGCGTTGGTCACTCCTCCGAGCAATCC
>Ga0255767_1000636_pt1 | contig 31901 bp, 30 predicted proteins | sample 071ome_24_FD_179967 | JGI IMG/M metagenome (GOLD analysis project Ga0255767, IMG submission 179967) | Coastal salt marsh microbial communities from the Groves Creek Marsh, Skidaway Island, Georgia - 071402CT metaG (version 2) | ecosystem: Environmental > Aquatic > Marine > Intertidal zone > Salt...
CTCGGGCCACGATGGTCGCTGGTGTTGCGGTGAGGCAGAAGATGCGGCCGGCTGCGGACAGCTCATCGGCGACCGTCGGGTCGACGAGCATGCCGCCACCAGTCGAGACCACAAGCTCAGCCTCCCCGGCCAGTTCCCGAGCCAGCGATCGTTCGTGGGCGCGAAACACGGCTTCACCGTGCTCGGCGAAAATCGATGGGATCGGCCCGTGCCGTTCAGAAATCACCTCATCGGTATCGATGAAGCGCCGACGCATCGCCGCTGCGAGCGCCCGGCCAACCGACGACTTCCCCGAGCCCATGAAGCCGGTCAGCACGACATTGTGTTCTGGGTGCGAGCCACCAGACATGATGATGATCGTACGTCCCCACGCACCATCCACCGCCGACCTTTGGGAGCAACGATGACGACCACCCACGCCATACAGATCGCCGAGACCGGTGGGCCCGAGGTGCTCAAGGCTGTCGAGATCTCGGTCGCCGACCCCGGTCCGGGTGAGGCACTCGTCGAGGTCCACGCAACCGGCGTGAACTTCATCGACACCTACCACCGCTCGGGCCTCTACCCGGTCGAGCTTCCGTTCGTGCCCGGCAGCGAAGGTTCCGGCGTGGTGGCCGCCGTGGGCGAAGGCGTGACCGAGGTGGCGGTCGGTGATCGGGTCGCCTGGGTTGGTGTCGGAGCCAGCTACGCCTCGCACGTCGTCGGTGCCGCAGACATGTTCATGCCGGTGCCTGCTTCTATGGACCTCGACGTGGCGGCCGCAGTGCCCCTGCAGGGCATGACAGCGCACTATCTCGTTTCGGACACCCACCCGCTTCGCCCCGGGGAACGCTGTCTGATCCATGCGGCGGCTGGTGGTACGGGCCGTCTCCTGGTCCAGATGGCGAAGATCCGTGGCGCCGAAGTCGTAGCGACCGCCGGGTCAGCGGACAAACTTGAGCTGGCCCGATCCGCGGGCGCCGACCATCTCGTCAACTACGCCGAAGACGATCTCGTCGAAGCCGTTGAAGCCGCCGTCGGACGCGAGGCGATCCATGCGGTCTTCGACGGGGTTGGCGCAGCGACCTTCGATGCGGGCATCCAACTGCTCGCTCCTCGCGGGACCATGGCGACCTTCGGCAATGCCTCTGGCGCCGTTCCCCCGGTGAGCCCACTGGCGCTCATGCCGAAGTCGCTGTTCCTGACTCGACCGACCCTGTTTAGCCACATCGCCACCACGGCCGAGCGTCTTGAACGATGGCGTGAACTCACCGGCTGGATCGAGGACGGGTTGCTCGATGTCCGTGTCGGGCACCGCTTCCCTCGGAGCGCCGCAGCGGATGCCCACCGGGCGCTGGAGAGTCGTTCGACGACCGGCAAGGTCGTGCTGACCAACTGACATCCCCGACCCGTGAGTGGTCGGTGAACGCACGGGTGTTTGATGGGCCATGATGACGTCGTGACCACCTCCTTGATCGCCGAGTTCGACAGGCTGGCTACTCGCCAGTTCTCGGAACTCGCGGCGCCAGGCGTGTGGTGGTCGGGCGCAGAAAAAGTCATGATCGCTTCTGCGGCGCGTGCGGCGGCAGCTGGGCGGCCCGGGCCGCCTGACCTTGCGCCGGCAGCCGCAGAAGCGGCTCGCCGAGTGGCGACCGAGGCGATCTCGATCCGTCGAGACGACATCGAGCGGTGGGTCGCAGCCGGGATGCGGGTCGAGGCCTACGTCGAACTCGTCGGCATCGTGTGCCGAGTGACGACGCTCGACACCGCCAGCTTTGGCCTTGGCCTCGACACGACGGAACTGCCTCAACCAGGCAGCGGCGACCCCTCCGAAAAGACTGCGGAGGATGTCGCCTACGTCGACGGCTGGGTGCCGACCAATGGCCCTGCATTCCCGCCGACTGCCCTGTCGTCGGTACCCGGCGCAACCGAGCTGATGTTCGACATTCACGGGGTGCTGTATCTCTCGCTCGAACAGATGGGAAGCCACGTCGTGTCACGCGACGGCATGTCGAGAGAACAACTCGAACTCGCCGCATCACGCACCTCGTTCCTCAACGACTGCTTCTATTGACTGCTTGCGCACACATCGATGCTCCGTGCGAGCGTCGAGCACCACGACGGCACATTCGACCCGACCGTGATCGTCGTCGGCGTCGGGCCTTCCGCAGTCGAGGGGACCGACGAGATCCTCGCACTCACCGATGCCGTCGTGATGCGGGACAACGCCGAGTATCCCGATGCCCGGGTTCGAGCCGAGATCCGGTTCGGCCGAGACGGCGCTGACCGGATCGCGATGGTTGCCGCCAACTTTCAGATGATGAACCGACTCCTCGATGCCATCGGTGCGCCGGTCTCCGCTCGGCTGTCCGACCTGGCCGCGGAGATGGGACTCTCGATCCCCGAGCACCTTCGTGAGGATCGTCGCTGATCCAGTGGTTCGGTCCCCTGCCGACGGTTGTGCAACGCTGAGCCCGTGGAACTGCACCAGATCGCTGACCGAATCGCCATCTCCGACTTTCTGACGGCGTACTCCCGCGCTGTCGACACCAAGGACTGGGCTCTGTTCCGGTCGTTGTTCACCGAGGACGCCGAGATCGACTACACCTCGAGCGGGGGGATCGCCGGTGGGGTCGAAGAGGTCGCAACCTGGATGGAAAGCACCATGGCGATGTTCTCCACCACCCAGCACATCATCGCCAACGAGACCGTGGCGATCGATGGCGACACCGCATCGGTGCAGGCCGTGCTGTTCAACCCCATGGTGTTCGAGGGTTCCGACACGCTCTCCTTCACCTGTGGCGGCGGCTACGACCATGACCTCGTCCGCACCGAGGACGGCTGGAAAAGCCGACGGGTCGTCATGACGATGACCTGGACCACGATGGGCGGCTGAGGGTTCGCGATGAGCACACCCTGGGCGACGGTCCCGGAACTCATCGATGATGCAGCCAAGCGCTTCGGCGACCGTGAGGCGATCGCCGACGGCGATCTCAGCTGGAACTTTGCAGAGTTCCGAACCGAGATCCGGCGAGCAGCAGCGGCGCTTCAGGCCAGCGGCATCGAGGCCGGCGACCGCGTCGCGATCTGGGCGCCGAACTGTTGGGAGTGGGCCGTCGCTGCGCTCGGTGTGCATGTCGCGGGCGGCATTGTCGTGCCGATTAACACCCGCTTCAAGGGCCGCGAGGCGGCGTACGTTCTCGAGGCGAGCCAAGCGCGGCTGCTGTTCACCGTCACCGACTTCCTCGAAACCGACTATGTGAGCTTGCTCACCGAAGCTGGCCTCCCGCCCAAGCTCGAAGAGATCATCGTTCTGCGGGGGTCGGTCCCGCCGACGACGGTCTCGTTCGCTGCGTTCACCGCTCGAGCCGATGGGGTCGACGACGGGGCAGTCTCGGCGCGAGCGGCTGCCGTGGCCGGGGATGACCTGTGCAACATCATGTTCACCTCGGGGACCACCGGGGCCCCGAAGGGGGCGATGCTCACCCACGCAGCGACCTGCCGGGCATTCAAGGCGTGGAGCGACGTGATCGGACTCGACCGCGACCGCTACCTGATTATCAACCCGTTCTTCCACTCGTTCGGTCTCAACGCCGGCATTCTCGCCTGCCTGATGACCGGGTCGACGATCCTCCCCCACCCCGTCTTCGATGTTCCATCGGTCATGGCGCGAATCCCCACCGATCGGGTCTCGATGCTCCCCGGCCCACCAGCGATCTACCAGACGATCCTGAACCACCCTGACCTCGACACCTTCGACATGTCGACGCTGCGACTCGCCGTGACCGGCGCAGCTGCGATCCCCGTCGAGATGATCCTGCAGATGCGGGAGCGGCTCGGATTCGAGAAGATCGTGACCGGCTACGGCCTGACGGAAACGACCGGGATCGCCACGATGTGTCGTCACACCGACGACCCAGAAGTAATCGCCACCACATCCGGGCGAGCGATTCCCGACGTCGAGGTACGCATCGTCGACCCCGCGGGGCAGGAAGTCCCACGCGGAGAACCGGGTGAGATCGTGGTCCGGGGCTACAACGTGATGGTCGGCTATCTCGACGACCCAGAAAAGACCGCCGAAACGATCGACGCCGACGGTTGGCTCCACACCGGCGATATCGGTGTCATGGACGATGCCGGCAATATCGACATCACCGACCGGGTGAAGGACATGTTCATCAACGGGGGCTTCAACGCCTACCCGGCCGAGATCGAGAGTCTGATGCTGGCCCACCCCGACATCGGTCAGGTCGCCGTGGTCGGCGTACCCGACGCCCGTCTCGGTGAAGTCGGCTACGCCTTTGTCGTTGCCGCCGCCGGGGCATCCCCTGATCCCGCGGCGATCATCAGTTGGTGCCGAGAGGAGATGGCCAACTACAAGTGCCCTCGCCATGTCGAGGTCATCGAGGCGCTGCCGCTCAACGCCAGCGGCAAAGTGCTGAAGTACGAACTTCGTGATGAGGCCGTCGGCTCGTTGGGCTGAGGGGTCCGTCGCCCAACGCTGTCCCCGATTTCCAACCCTGTGCATGTGCGACCGGACGATTGCCTCGCAGTAGCGTGACAGGGCTCGGTCCAGGGTGATCGACACAACGGCGAGGGAACCATGAGCGACATCTCCACCGACCATTTCGACCGCTGGCGAGAGGACGAGGCGACGGCCGAGGCCATGATTCCCCTCATGGGCCGCCTCTATCGCGAGGCCGACGTGATCCTGTACGTCTTCGGCACCAAGCTCGTGCGCACGTCGATCGACATCATGAAGGCGCACCGATCCGCCCAGAACTTCATCGGGCGCGAACTTTCGGTGCAGGAGACCATGCCGGTGTTGGTGGCACTGATGACGATGCAGCTCGACTCGGCGAAGATCGACATCGGCAAGCTGGCTGCTGGGTTCGCCGCCGCCGACACCGATGATCTCGAGGCATATCTCAACGGTGAACTCTCGAGCATCATGACCGGCCACGGTCGGCTGCTCGAGGAGCCGACCGACGTTGTGCTGTACGGGTTCGGTCGGATCGGACGACTGCTCGCTCGCATCCTGATCGAGCGGGCTGGCTCAGGGGCCAAACTCCGGTTGCGGGCGATTGTGCTGCGACCCCAGAAAGAGAACGACATCGAGAAGCGGGCCAGCTTGCTTCGTCAGGACTCCATTCACGGCCCGTTCAACGGCACCGTCATCGCGGATCCCGAGAACGATCAGATCATCGTCAACGGCAATCCGATCCGGGTGATCTACGCCGAACAGCCGGAGGACATCGACTACACCGACTTCGGTATCCACGACGCGATCGTCATTGACAACACCGGGGCGTGGCGGGACAAGAACGGCCTCAGCCGCCACCTCCAAGCCAACGGCGCAGCTCGAGCCGTGCTGACCGCACCGGGCAAGGGCGAGGTCAAGAACATCATCTACGGCGTCAACCACAACACGCTCTCCGATGACGACACGGTGCTGTCGGCGGCCAGCTGCACCACCAATGCGATTGTTCCGCCGCTCAAGGTGATGAACGACACGTTCGGCATCGTCGGTGGGCACGTCGAGACCGTGCACGCTTACACCAACGATCAGAACCTCACGGACAACTTCCACAAGAAGGAGCGGCGCGGTCGTTCCGCCCCGCTCAACATGGTGATCACCGAGACCGGCGCGGCAACTGCGGTTGTGAAGGCACTCCCCGAACTCGCGGGCAAGCTCACGGGCAACGCCATTCGGGTTCCCGTGCCGAACGTTTCCTTAGCGATCCTCAACCTCACCCTCGAGACAGAGGCGACGGTTGCCGACATCAACTCGGTGCTGCGCAACGCGTCGATGAGCGTGGACCTCGGCGAACAGATCGATTACACGACCTCGACCGAGCTCGTCTCAAGCGATCTGGTCGGCGCTGAACGCACGAGCATCGTCGACAGCCAAGCCACGATCGCCGACCGTGACCGCTGTGTCCTGTACGTCTGGTACGACAACGAGGCCGGATATAGCTACCAGGTCGTTCGTGTGGTGCAGGAAATCGCTGGCCTCGCCTATCCCCGAGTGCCCTGACGGCCACAACATCGACGCTCGGCGTCGGTGACGACCGCCGCTTCTGAGCCCTCTCTGTCGCCCGGCGCAACCTCATCTCGCACGACGAGTTGCCGCTCGGATCGTGCATCACCGGTCGCCAAATCGCGCGACTTTGTGTCCACCAGCCGAGTCTGCGTTCTCAGGACAGGCATGGACGCTGACTACCATCCGTCCCGATGCCGAGTGTGGCCACCGACGCTGAACTCGTCCGCCGGTACCTGGCGGGTGATCAGCGCGCGCTCGGCGATATCTACGAGCGGTACGGCGACCGTGTCTACGACATGTGCTTTGCGATGCTGCGCAGCGCCGACGACGCCGGCGACGCCTACCAAGACACCTTTCTCACCGCCGCCAACAAACTCGGCCAGCTCCGCGACACCGAACGGCTCCGGTCATGGCTCTACTCGGTGGCCCGCAATCAGTGCCGAGCGCGACTGCGAGCACGAAAGCGCTCGACCCCGGTCGATGATGCCGGCGTTGATGTGGCGACGGATGTCGACATGACGGCCGATCTCGGTCGAGACGAGCTCCGAACGCTGATGACCGAGGCAAGCGCCGGCCTCAACGAACGCGAGCGCGAAGTTCTCGAGCTTCATATGCGCCACGAACTTGAGGGCGAGGAGCTCGCCGACGTACTCGGCGTGTCGGTGCAGAACGCCTACAAACTCGTCCAGCGTGTCCGGGATCGGGTGGAGCGGTCGCTGGGTTCCCTTCTGATCGCCCGTCACGGTCGGCGCGACTGTGCCGAGCTCGACGACTTGCTCGCCTCGTGGGATGGCGAGTTCGACCCTCTCTGGCGCAAACGGATCAGTCGCCACATCGATGACTGTTCGACGTGTACTCGTCGTCGGGCCGGCCTTATGGATCCCGGCGGGCTTGCCGGGGCCTTCCCGCTCCAGCCGGTGCCGGATGCGGCGAAGACGGCGTTGCAGGCTGCCCTTCTCGATGCTGCCCGCCCTCGCCACGAAATTCGACGTTGGCGGCGCAACGGCTTCCCGGCCGCGACTCGACGGGTCCCGAAGCTTCTCCTCGGCGTGGTCGCCACCGGCACGCTCTTCGTGGGTGGCCTCGCAGGCGGGTTGGCTGTCGCCGAGTTAGTCGACCAGCCCTCCAGCCAACTCGAGACCGTCGCCCCGGCAACCACGAGCACCCTGCCACCAGCGACCACATCGACGATCGAGGCACCGGCGACCACGACCTTGCCGCCGGCATCAACGACCACCACGACGGTCGCATCAGCAACGACGACGTTGCCGCCTGTCACGACCACCACGTCGTCAACCACCACCATCCCGACGGTGGCTCCTGCCACCACCTCACCACCCACCACGACCGTCGCGCCTTCGTCCACGACGACGACCACCACCGCCGCACCCACAACAACAACCACGACGATGGCGCCGACGTATCCGACCACGCCGACAACAACAACAACGACGACGACGACGACGACCACCACGACAACAACAACGACGACCACGACGGCGCCAGCTCTCCCTAACGACACCGAGGCGCCACAAATCCGATCCGTCAGCCAGACCCCATCCGGAAAGAACAATCGGGTGTACGAAAAAGGGTGCAGCGGCTCCAATGTCATCGAAGTCACGGTTGACGCCGTCGACAATGTCGCCGTCGACAGCGTCGTCGTCACCTTCACCGACGTTGGCAGTGGCACGATCCCAACCGGCACGCTCAATCTGTTCCCCAACGCAACGGGCCTGTGGACCCGTGCCTTCAGCGTCCCCTACGGGACGCTCCCGGCCGGGGCCGACACCGTGCTCGAGTTCTCGGCGGTTGCCTACGACGCCGCCGGCAACATGAGCACGCGCAAGGAAGCCACTGCCGGCACCTACGTCTTCTCCTGCAGGTGATCTGCTCCCGGCGTCAGACCGGGCGAAAAAACTTTTCGGAAAAGTGTCCAGCGTCACGTCGACGCTCATCTGGACCCTCGAATGGCAGCCAGCCCGGCAGCCCGAACGAGGAAATCCAGAACCATGAACAGCGACGAACCCCTCGCCTACGGAATCGACAAAGCCCGGCTCCGGGTCGGTGCGGCTGCCGGCGTACTCGTGATCGCAGCCGGCTTCACGCTCGGCTCGATCCTGCACACCAATTCATCGGCAGCCGACGAGCAGACCTCATCGGTCATCGATGACACCGTCTCCGGCGACGAAGGGCCGATTACCGGTGACGACGCGAACCCGACCTTCGGCGAGGCCGACATCACGGACTCCACCCCGGTCAACGAAACCATCGGCAACGACGCCAGCCCCGCCCAACCACCCGCAGACAAGGGCACCGTGATCGCCGAGACTGCGGACACTTCGTCGGTAGACGACGCCGCCGCCGCCGAGGGTGACGACACCGGAGATGCCGACAGCGCTGATGCCGGCGACGCCGCCAGCACCGAGGAGCTCGATACCGCCGAGGACGACGACGCTGACGACAACGCTGACGAAGCCGACGCCGGTGACGAAGCGGTCGACACCGAGCCGGCCGCCGAGGAAGCCGAAGAAGCCGCCGACACCGAGCCTGCCGACGCAGCCACCGAGGAAACCGACGAAGCTGCCGACACCGAGCCTGCCGCCGAAGAAGCCGTCGACACTGAGGAGGCAGAAGAGGCCGAGGAGGGCGCTGCAGAAACCGACGACGCAGACGAAGCCGACGACGCAGACGAAGCCGACGACGGTGACGACACAGACGAAGCCGACGACAGCGACGACAGCGACGACGGTGACCAGGGCAACAACGGCAACAACGGCATCGGACACGCCCTTGGCCTCGGGATCGGGCTCGGGCACGGCCCCATCAACCCGCCCGGACCGCCCGGCCCCATCAACCCGCCCGGACCGCCCGGCCCCATCAACCCGCCGGTCCCGCCTGGGCCTCCTGGACCGCCCGGGCCCATCGACCCGCCGGTCCCGCCCGGGCCCCCCGGACCCCCAAGCCCGATCGGTCCGCCGGCACCTGTTGGTCCTCCCGGCCAGATGTGGCTCGACCTCCCCGGCCGCGGCCGCTGATCAACCCATCCTCCAACCCCGGAGACGGAAGCGGCTCGGCCGCTTCCGTCTTCGCGTCTACGATCGAACACATGTTCGATACTCTGAACCCGGAGCAGCAGACGGCGGTCGATCACGTCGGTTCACCCCTCCTCATCGTCGCAGGAGCGGGCACCGGCAAGACGAAAACGTTGGCCGCGCGTGTCGCCCGGATTCTGGAAGACGGTGCCGATCCAAGCCGAGTCCTGCTGCTCACGTTCACCCGACGGGCCTCCGCAGAGATGCTGCGGCGAGTTGCCGCCAGTGGGTCGGGCCGCACCGCCGACCGGGTGTGGGGAGGCACGTTCCACTCGGCCGCGAACCGGATCCTGCGCACCTTTGGCCAGAACGCCGGGCTGTCGCCGGACTTCACCGTCCTCGACCACGGCGATGCCACCGATCTGATGGGGATGGTGAGGACGGAGGAGGGATTTGGCGAGCGCGGAAAGCGCTTCCCTCGCAAGGAGACGGTGGCCAACATTTACTCACGCATGGTGAGCACCCAGGTCAAGCTCGACGTCGTACTCGAACACGACTACCCGTGGTGCGCTGATCACGCCGACGATCTCAAGACGATCTTCACTGCGTACACGGCGAAGAAGCGAGCCAACAATGTGCTCGACTATGACGACATGCTGCTCTTCTGGCGGGCGCTCACGGTCAGCTCTGCCGGCGATGCCCTTCGCGACCTGTTCGAACACATCCTGATCGACGAATACCAGGACACCAATCCCATCCAGGCCGACATCGTGCGGGGAATGTGTCGGCCCGACACCGATCTGGCCGCCGTCGGCGATGACGCCCAAGCGATCTATGGCTTCCGTGCCGCGACCGTCGAGAACATGTGGAACTTCGCCGAGCACTTCCCCGGCGCGACCCGCATCGTGCTCGAGCAGAACTATCGCTCGACGATGCCGATCCTTGCCGTCGCCAACGGTGTGCTCCGTCAGTCCGACGACCATTTCGCAAAGGAACTCTGGTCAACCCGCCCCGAGGGGGTCACGCCCGCCCTGCACATCCACCACGACGAAGGCGATCAATCGACCGCCGTGTGCGAGGCAATCCTCGATGCCCGCGAACGCGGTCTCGACCTTCGAGAACAGGCGGTGCTGTTCCGGAACGGTCACCACAGCGATGGACTCGAGCTCGAACTGACACGGCGCGATGTTCCCTATGTGAAATACGGCGGCCTGAAGTACCTCGAAGCAGCCCATGTGAAGGACCTGCTCGCCCTCCTTCGGATTCTGGACAATCCCGCAGACCAGCTCGCGTGGCACCGCGTGCTGGCCGCCATGGAAGGGGTCGGGCCCGCCACCGTGCGCCGACTTGAGACCGAACTCGGTGTCGCCACCCACGAGGACGACGCGCTCGCTCGGTTCATCGACGGTGCTGGCCGCACCCCAAGCGCTGCCAACCACCAGGCGGCAGAGCTCCGGCTCGCGCTGGCGGACTGCCTCGACTCCTTGAGCCCGGCAGAGCAGGTCGACCGCCTGAAGACCTTCTGCGCTCTGGTCTTCCCGACTCGCTACGACAATGCTGACGCTCGTCTCGCCGACATCGATCAACTGGCGGCCGGTGCAGCCCGCTACTCGAGCCGAAGCCGGTTCCTCACCGAGCTCGTCCTCGACCCACCCTCCAAATCGAGCGACCGAGCCGGCCCGCCTCACCTCGACGACGACTGGCTGACCCTCTCGACGATCCATTCGGCCAAGGGTCTCGAGTGGTGCGGCGTCCATCTCCTCCACGCCGCCGACGGCAACATGCCCTCGGAAATGTCGCTTGGCGACGAGGCTGGGCTGTCCGAGGAACTGCGGCTGATGTACGTCGCACTCACCCGGGCGAAGGACGAACTCACGGTCCATGTTCCCCTTCGGTTCCACGTGAACCGGTTCGCAAGCGACGATCGTCACGTGTACGCCCAAATCAGCCGGTTCCTCGAACCAGTGCGCGAACTCTTTGACGAACGCACGGCTGATGCCGCCGACGACGACCAGCGCGTTGCGTTCAGCACGGTGGGGATCGCCGACGAGGTCGACGCCGGGCTCGCAGCGCTCTGGGATTAATCCGAGCCCTCATGTCGTCGCTACCTTCTGCAGCATGGCCTACATCAAGACTGCGTCCGTGACCCGAGACATCGCCGCTGACCCGATGACCGTCTGGTCGGCCGTGGCCGACATCACCCGCATGGGTGAGTGGTCACCCGAGGTCGAATCGTGTGTCTGGCAGGACGGTTCAAGCGAACCTGTTGCCGGCGCACGATTCGATGGCCACAACCGCAATGGTGACCACACGTGGAGCACGCACGCCGAGGTCTCCGCCGCGGAACCGGGCGTGAGCTTCCACTTCAAGGCGCTCTTTGGCGAGCACGACTACCACTTCGCGAACTGGCACTACGACTTCGAGTCCATCGAGGGCGGCACTCGGGTAACCGAGAGCTGGGAGGATCTCCGCCCGGACGACATCATCGCAGCGTCGAGTGGCATGTCTGGCGTTGAGGACCGAGCCCCACACAACACGGCGGGCATGGAGGAAACCCTTGCCCGAATTGCCGCCGCGGTTGAGGGGTGATCAGAGGCTCAGCGTCGTCCCGCCGTCGACCTTGAGGATCGTCCCCGACATGTAGGTGTTGGTGACGCACGCCATCACCGCATGGGCGCAGTCCTCTGGGGTGGCTGAGCGCTTTGCTGGCACCGTGGCGCTGATCCCTGCGTGCAGATCGTCCCAGTCCGAGGTCCACGGCGTAGCGACCAACCCGGGAGCGACGGCATTGCAACGCACCGGTCCATGGAATTTGGCGAGATCCTCGGTCAATGAGTTGAGTGCCGCCTTGGCCATGCCGTAGGCAACTGACGAACCGAGCGGTCGAAGCCCTGCGATCGACGTCACATTCACAATGCAGCCATCGGTCTGCTTGAGATGCGGCATGGCGGCCTTGCACATCCACCAGGTGCCATAGACGTTGACCTCGATCGTCTTAAACAGGATGTCGTTGGTGAGCGCGTCGTGATCAGCGTGATTGACCCGGGTCGTCCATCCAGCATTGTTGATGAGGATGTCGAGTTTGCCGAATCGCTCGACGGTGTCGGCAATGAGTCGCTGGCACTGTGCTTCGTCGGAGATGTCCCCCTGGAGGTAGTGCCCTTCGATCGGGAGCGCAGCAGCAACGGCCCGTCCGGCCTCAACCGATGTCGAGGAATTAACAACGACACTGGCCCCCTCCCCCGCCAACGCATGGGCCGTTGCCTCGCCGATCCCGCTCGACGATCCCGTGACCAACGCAACCTTGCCGTCGAGTACTCCCATTGCCCCTCCCTCGGTGGATCGCCGCACCGTACACGCCATCGCCCCACCGGGGCGGCTCGACCGAGCGCCGCTCCGCCCTAGCGGCCTGAGTCACACAGTGCGAACCAGGCGGGGTCGGCCTCGGGGAGGAGACCAAGGGCGCCTTTCAGCCTGAGGATCCGTTCGGCGCTGGCACGAACGGTGGATGCGAAGGCTGGGTCGTTCACCATTGCGGCAACGATGGCGTCGATGGTCGCCTCACCTCCTCGCGCATCGACGAAGAGGGCGAGGTCGGCACCAGCTCGCAGCGCTGCGAGTGCCCGCTCGGGCACGCCCAGGTCGGCACCCACGCCCCGCATGGCGAGGAGATCGTCGGTGACGACGACCCCTCGATAGCCGAGGTCCTGACGCAGCCAGCCGCTGACGATCGTTGATGAAAAGACGGCGGAGACACCGTCGTCGACATCGGGGTAGCGGATGTGCCCCACCATGACGAGTGGTGCCGATGTTGCCTCGTAGGGCATGGCGCCGAAATTTCGCCACTCCTCGGGGCTGTTGGCCGAGAACGAGTCGGCGAGGTGGGGGTCCTCAGGGGTCGAACCCTGGTTGGGGAAGTGCTTCAGTGTCGGAGCGACACCGGCGGCACAGTGCCCTTCGACGAGCGCGGCGGTGATGGCACCGACCACATCCGGATCGGCACCGAAGGAACGGTTCTGGCGAGCCATGTAGAACCGGTCGCCGACATCAACGTCGGCGACGACGCCGAAGTTGACATCGACACCGAGATCGCTGAGCCCAGCTGCGAAGGCCTGCGCTGACGGCGCCAGCCCGACCGTGGTCGTACCCGGCTCGGCCATGTGGTTCGCTTCGAGCGTCGCCGCTCCCGGGAGCGGAGTGATCGGAACCCGGAGTATCTGCGTGCCTGGTTCCGCATCAGTTGCGACAAACGGTGCGACGGCGCAAGCGTCAGCGGCACGACGCAGCTCGGTGATTGCACTGCGGGCGGCGTCCGGCGAGGAGATCGGTGACCAGTTCTGCGAGCTGTCGGTCACAAAGACACCCCCGACGCACACACTTCCCACCGCATTGAGCAGCCCGTCGCTTACCGAGCCGGCTGCGCCGAAGATGACGAGTTGTTGTGCCAGGGAACGATCATCGAGGCGCGACAACACGTTCTCGATGGCCACGATGTCGGGCGGTACGGTCGTCGTGGTCGTGGTCGACGTGGTGGATGTCGTCGTGGAGGTGGTCGTCGTCACGATGCTGGTCGTGGGCGCCAAACTCGTCGTGCTCACTGATGCTGGGGCAGGCTCCGTCGACTCGTCGGTTCCGGTTGTGCACGCCACGGTCACCAAACCGAAGGACAGGGCTGCAGCGAGTGACAGACGAAGCATCAGCAAGGGCCGAATCAATGACCGTGCGGTGATCAGAAGATGGTGTAGCCACCGTCGACGACGATGGAATCACCGGTGTGATAGGTCGCCGTCGGGTCAGCGAGAAAGACACCGGCGGCGCCCATCTCGTCGGGGTCGGCCCAGCGGCGAACCGGCGTCCGCTGAAGTGTGGCCTCGCGGAACCTGTCGTTTGCGTAGCCGAACTGGGCGAGTTCGGTGATCGTCCACCCCGGCAGCAAGGCGTTCACCCGGATCTGGTATCGGGCCAGATTGACGGCAAGTGCTCGGGTGAAGCCGAGCAGAGCCGTCTTGCTGGTGCCGTAGGCCTCGTTGCCGGCGGCGCCGTGAATCGCCGAGGTCGACGAGGTCGCCACGAGGGATCCACCTTCCCCGTGCTCGATCATGTGGTTCGCCGCAGCCCGAAAGAGGAGGAACACGCCATCGAGGTTGGTGGCCATCACCCGCCGCCACTCGTCGAGCGAGACGTCGGGAAACCGGGCGCCGCTGCCGCCCACACCGGCGTTGGCGAACACCGAGTCGATACGCCCACCGGCGAGTTCAACCGATGCGACAAAGCCAGTTTCGACGGCCGCCTCATCGGACGCGTCGACAACGAGCGCATGAGCCGCAACGCCAAGGGCACGCAGATCGGCCTCAGCCTGCTCGTTCTTCTCCGCACTGCGGCCCCACACGATGATGTCGGCCCCGGCCTTGGCGCAGGCCCGGCCAATGCCGAGCCCGATACCACCGTTCCCGCCGGTGATCAGCACGGTGCGTCCTGAAAGATCTGCCATGGCCGGATCGTAGGACGGACGGGGTGCGGACGTCAGTCCGCAGTCTCAGCAGGTACGGTCGGCTGATGGCTCCCGGTCCGCTCCAACTCTCGTTCGTGCGTTCGTACGTCGACATTGACGACCTGCCGTACGTCAACGCCGAGGTTGCCTTCGTCGGGCGCAGCAATGTCGGGAAGTCCTCGTTGCTGAACGCGCTCGCTCAGCGGAAGAACCTGGCCAAGACCTCCAAGACCCCCGGCGCGACCCGGCTGATGAATGCGTTCGAACTTGCCCCCGAGAACTCCGGGCGCTGGCTGATGGATCTGCCGGGCTACGGCTTCGCCAAGGTGTCGAAAGCCGAGCAAGCGAAGTGGGCCACGATGCTCAGCACCTATATCGAAGAGCGGGAGAACCTGGTGTCGGTGATCCTCCTGATCGACGGCGCCGTCGGTCCCACGGCGCTCGACCTCCAGACGGTCGAGTGGCTCGAGAGCCTTGAGCGCCCGATCACCTATGTCGCAACCAAAGCCGACAAGGTCAAACCGTCGAAGTCGAAGAAGCGGCGAACTGAATTGACCGAGAAACTCGGCGTCGCCCGCAGCGAGGTGACCTGGGTGAGTGCCGACAAGGGCACCGGCATCCCCGAACTTCGAGCAACCGTCCGCCATCTCCTAGGAGCCTCATGACCTCGATCAGCCGTCTCCCGTTTGGATCCACCGGCCACCAGAGCAGCCGTCTGATCTTCGGAGCCGCGGCGCTTGCCGCGATGAGCCAGAGCCGGGCCGATGCCACGCTCCAAACCGTCCGCGACTGCGGCATCAACCACATTGATACGGCGGCGTCGTACGGCGAAAGTGAGCGGCGACTTTTCGATTTTCTCGAAGACCACCGCCACGAGTTCTTTCTCGCTACCAAGACCGGGGAGCGATCCGGCGACGCAGCACGGGCTCAGTTGGAACAGAGTCTTGAGCGTCTGGGTGTCGACCGGGTCGACCTCATCCAACTCCACAACCTCGTCGAACCGCACGAGTGGGAGACCGCCTTCGCCCCTGACGGTGCCGTGGCCGCTCTGTTCGCTGCCGTCGACGAGGGGTTGGCTGGCGCGGTCGGCGTGACCGGGCACGGTCTCCGGATCCCATCCATGCATCTTCGCAGCCTGGCCGAAGCCCCGTTTGCGTCAGTCCTGTTCCCCTGGAACCACAGCCTCGCCCAAGACGCCGGCTTCGAGCGCGACGTCACAGCGCTCACCGATCTGTGTGTCGAGCGCGGTATCGCCATGCAGACGATCAAGTCGGTCAGCCGTCGGCGATGGAGCCCTGACCATGACGGGGCCCGGTTCAGCTGGTACGAGCCACTCCCGCCCGGGGACGCGTTCCGTCGAGCGGTCGAGTTTGTGCTCTCGGACCCGCGGCTGTTCCTCAATACGTCGAGCGACGCCCGACTCCTTGAGGCAACCGTTGCGGCCGCTCGAGGGCACAACGGCTCCACCCCGGAGCCAGCCGAACTCGAACACGACCGCGACGAACACGGGATCACCCCGCTCTTCGACGGGGACCTCCTGGAACGGATCTGAACCGGGCGGGCGCAACAGCGCCCTGCGGGGTGGTCAGTCGATGACCATCTGCGCCATCAGCGCAGCCTTCTCTTCATCGAAGGTGTCGAGATCCATCTGGCCATCGTCATAGCGACGGTGCAGGTCGGCGACCCGCTCCATGATCTCCTCGTTCGACAGGCGAGGTCCGTCGAGCTCTTCCTCTTCTTCGAGCTCGAGCTCGTCCTCATCGCCCTTTTCGAGGCGCTTCTCGCGCTTCGCCGCAGCCTTCGCCTTCTTGGCCATGTCGCGCTGACGCTTCGCGAAACTGGATCGACCGGTAGCCATGGCAACCTCCTCCTCGTCTCGACCTTGGGGGGCACTCCGTGGTGACCGCCGTTCGACCGTAGCTGATCGCACCCTCTTTTCCGACGTGACCAGCGTCGCTGATTTCACAGCGGTCCGCAGCCTCACCTCGCCGACGATCTGGGTTCGTCGACCGGCCGAGCGGTAGCGTCGTCGCGATGGACATCCACAACAAGCCCGACGTGACCATTCCCGATGGCGCCCCTCCAACCGACCTCCAGATCGAGGACCTTGTCGAGGGTGACGGCCCTGAGGCCGGCGCCGGTATGCAGGTCACCGTCGACTATGTCGGGTTCAGTTGGTCAACCAAGCGCGAGTTCGACGCCTCGTGGAATCGAAACGACACCTTCACCTTCGGACTCGGTGCCGGCCAGGTCATTCAAGGCTGGGATCAGGGGGTCCAAGGCATGAAGGTTGGCGGTCGGCGGCGACTGACCATTCCGCCGGACATGGGCTACGGCCAGTTCGGTGCTGGCGGGGTCATTGGTCCGAACGAAACTCTCGTCTTCGTGGTCGACCTCCGCTCGGTGGGCTGATCCAATGCCCGGGTGGATCGCCGATCCCGACACCTATGTCGACGGACCGCCCCACGAGCGGTTCGACGAACAACGACGGCGTGAGCCTGTCACCTGGGTCGAGATGGACGACGAGCCTGGCTACTGGGCGGTGCTTCGCCACGAAGACGTTGTTCGCGTCGCCAAGCACAGCGAGATCTTCTCCGCATCCGAAGGCGGGGTGGTGGTCGAAGATCTCGACCCGGTATCGCTCGAGAACATGCGCGACATGTTGCTGGCGATGGATCCACCCCGGCACACGGCCTACCGCAAACCGGTTGCGCCCGAGTTCAAGGCGCGAGTGATCGCCGGGCTCGAGGAGCGGGTCCGCACGATCACCCGAGAGATCCTCACCCAGGCCCATGCCTCGGGCCCGGAACTCGAATTCGTTCACGATGTGTGCGCCAAGCTGCCGAGTCGGGTGCTGGGCGAACTCATGGGGCTTCCGGCCGAGGACCTTCCGACCATTCACGCGCTGGCGGAGCGAAACAGTGGCGGGCAGGATCCCGACCTCGCCGATCCATCCGAACGGGGTTCGTCGAGCATCGAGATGGCGATGTACGCCATGCAGTTCGCCGCCGCCCGTCGCGAGACGGAACCGCAGGGGGATCTCACCGACCTGCTGCTCGGCGAGGAGTTCGATGGAAAGCAGATGACCGACATCGACTTCGGTCGGTTCTTCGTCCAACTCGTCACCGCCGGTAACGACACGACCCGCACCCTGCTGTCATCCGGGATGCTCGCCCTGCTTGAGCATCCCGGGTCGCAGCTCGACCTCCGAAACAACCCCGCAGCGATCCCTGCGGCCGTCGAGGAGATGCTTCGCTGGGCCAACCCGCTTCACTACTTCCGCCGCACCGCAATCGCCGAAGCTCACCTCGGGGGAAAGCAGATCCAACCCGGTGACAAGGTTGCGATGATCTACACCGCAGCCAACCGCGACCCTGACGTCTTCGACAATCCGCACGCCTTCGACATCACGCGCAATCCCAACCCGCACCTGTCGTTCGGCATCGCAACCCACTTCTGTCTCGGTGTGCACCTGGCCCGCCTCGAGGGACGGGTGTTCTTCGAGGAGGTGTTCCGCCAGTGGGGTTCGATCGAACGTGCGGGGACACCAACCCGCCAGCGGTCGAATCTCAACAACTCGCTGAAGTCCCTGCCGGTCACGGTTCACTGAACGTCCGCCCAGGCACCCGCAGTCGCGTCGGAGCGGCCCGGGGTCCAGCCGCTAGACGGGCGTTGAGGCGCTCGGTAGCGTCCTGCGCCACCCACGAACCAGGAGCCATCCGATGGAAATCTCACTCGCCGGGAAACGCGCCTTCATCACCGCCGGCGGCGACGGGATGGGCCGGACGACGGCACTCACCATGGACCGACTCGGCGCCAAGGTCTTCACGTGCGACATCGACCCCACGGGCCTCGAAACCCTTCCCGACTCGATTACGACGTGGCGCTGCGATGTGACCGACTCAGCGGCACTCAACGCCATCTTCGACGAAATCCTCCCGGACGGACTCGACATTCTCGTCAACAACGCCGGCATCGGAGGGCCAACCAAGCTGGTCGAGGACATCACCGACGAGGAATGGGACCTCTGCATGAGTGTGGGGATCGACGCCCAGTTCTATTGCGCCCGTCGCGTCGCCCCCGTGTTCAAAGCGCAGCAACACGGCGTGATCATCAACATGATCTCCGCGGCCGGAATCATGGGGTACCCGGGCCGGTCACCCTATGCCGCGGCGAAATGGGCGGCCGCCGGGTTCACCGAAACCCTGGCCATGGAGCTCGGCCCCGACAACATCCGCGTCAACGGCATCGTCCCGGGCAATGTGAACGGCGCTCGCATGGAATGGGTGATCGCCAACCACGCCGAACTCCAGGGTCTTGATCCTGAGGAAGTCCGCCGGTCCTACGCCCTGGGAACCTCGATGCAGTGCTACGTCGATCCCCAGGAGATCAGCGACCTGATCATGTTTCTCGTCAGCGACTACGGCCGCCACATTTCGGGTCAGATCATCGCGGTCGACGGCAACACCGAGACGCTCTGGCCTCGCTCGTAGCAACCACCCGTCGCTAGTCCCGAGGATGCTTCTGCTTCTTCAGGATCCGGGCCCGCTCACCAGCATCAAGCACGGTCTTGCGGATCCGGACCGACTCGGGGGTCACTTCGACACACTCGTCATCGGCAATCGACTCGAGGGCCTGCTCCAAGGAAAACACCTTCGGTGGGGTCAGGCGGATGGTGTCGTCTGATGACTGGGTCCGGATGTTGGTCTTCGCCTTTTCCCGGCAGATGTTGACATCCATGTCTTCGTTGCGTGAGTTCTCTCCGACGACCATGCCCTCATAGACCTGCTCGCCGGGGGCGACATACAACGCCGTGCGTTCCTGCAACGACTGGATCGCATAGCCGGTGCTCTGGCCGAGACGATCCGCAACGACGCTGCCTCGCTCGCGGGTGCGAATCTCGCCAGCCCACGGGGTCCACCCCTCGAAGACGTGATGGAGCATGCCGGTGCCTCGGGTCTCCGTGAGGAACTCGGTCCGGAAGCCGATCAGTGCTCGGGCCGGCACGACATAGTCGAGACGAACCCAGCCCGTGCCGTGGTTCGACATGTTCTCCATGGTCGCCTTGCGAGCCCCCAGCAACTGGGTAACCGCACCCACGTGCTCTTCGGGGACGTCGATGGTGAGTCGTTCAGTTGGTTCGTGGAGCGTGCCGTCAATCTCCTGGGTCAGGACTTCGGGTTTCCCAATCGTCAGCTCGAACCCTTCACGACGCATCGTTTCGACGAGCACAGCGAGCTGGAGTTCGCCGCGACCTTGCACTTCCCACGCATCGGGGCGTTCGGTCGGCAGCACGCGAATCGAGACATTGCCGATCAACTCGGCATCGAGGCGGCCCTTGATCAGGCGGGCAGTAAGCTTCTCGCCCTCGTGACCGGCGACCGGCGAGGTGTTGGTGCCGATCGTCATCGACAGCGTCGGCTCGTCGACGGTGATCGTGGGGAAGGGCCGAGGGTCTTCCCGATCGGCCAGGGTGTCACCGATCGTGACGTCCTCGATGCCCGAGACCCCGATCAGCTCTCCCGGGCCGGCCTCGTCGACATCGACCTGATCAAGCGCCTCGGTGACCGTCAGGGTGCCGATCCGAGCCGATTCGATCGTGCCGTCGCTCCGGCACCAGGCGATCGCCTGCCCCTTCCGGATCGTGCCGTGCTCGACCCGGCAAACCGCGAGCCGTCCCACGTACGGCGAGGCATCGAGGTTGGTGACCCACGCCCGCATCGGGTGCTCGGGATCGTGCTGAGGGGCAGGGACGGTCTCGAGCAGGGTCTGGAACAGCGGCTCCATGTCCGAGCCTGGAACCTCGGGATCGAGCGTGGCCTTTCCTTCGCGAGCGATCGTGTACACGATCGGAAAGTCGATGTCGTCTTCGTCCGCATCGAGATCGAGGAACAGTTCGTACACCTCGTCGACGACCTCAGCGATCCGGGCGTCAGGTCGATCGATCTTGTTGATGACCAGGACGACCGGCAGTTCGAGTGCAAGTGCCTTGCGGAGCACGAAGCGGGTCTGTGGCAGCGGGCCCTCACTCGCATCGACGAGCAGGACGACACCGTCGACCATCGTGAGCGCCCGCTCGACCTCACCGCCGAAGTCGGCGTGACCCGGCGTATCCACGATGTTGATCTTGTGTTCGCCGTACCGGACCGCCGTGTTCTTGGCGAGAATCGTGATGCCCTTCTCGCGCTCGAGATCCATGGAGTCCATGACCCGATCGGTGAGTTCAGCCCCTTCGCGAAAGGCCCCGGCCTGGCGCAGCAGGGCATCGACAAGGGTGGTCTTGCCATGGTCGACGTGGGCGATCATCGCCACGTTCCGAAGGTCGTCGCGACGGATCACGACGACGACGATATCGACCCGCGTGAGCCAGCCCTCCGGGTCGTGGCTCACGTCACCCCAACCCGCCTCCTAGGGTGACCGTGATGAGATCGAGCGTTCCCGCCCGCAGGCTGTGGCTTGCTCTCCTGGGTGCAGCGCTGATGAGCGCGGCGTGTGCCGAGATAACCCCCGACGAGCTCGCATCCCGCTACCACGCCAAGCCGGAAACGCTGTCGGCGCCGAGCTCCACCCTCGCACCAACCGCCTCCGACACCGTCGACAACATCTCGTCGCCGGACGGGCGCCCACCTCGAGCGGTTGCGCTCACACCACAGTTCGGATCGTGCTCGTTCGATCCCGGTGGCTATGACGTCGACTGCGGCATGATCGTCATTCCGAGCGAGACCACCGGCATCGAACCGATCGAACTCGCCTTCGCTCGGTTCAATGCGACGGGGACAGCGCCGGTCACGGACCCGGTGGTGTATCTCCATGGCGGTCCGGGCGGTGCCGTGCTCGCCGAGGCCTCCGGATTCGCCCGAACGATCGTCGAGCCCTTCATCGAGGACCGCGATGTCATCCTCTATGACCAGCGGGGCGCGGGCGAGTCAAGCCCCCTGCCCGAATGTGTTGAGGCGTGGGATCTCGATGATCTGTTCTTCGGCTCGAATGCGCCCCATACGGAACTCCGGGACGACTACACGGAAGCCCTGTCCGCCTGCGCAACGCGGGTCACGGACCGCAGCACCATCGCCTTCACCGAATACGCCAGCGCAACCCATGCCGACGACTTCCTCGATCTCGTGCGAGCCCTCGGCTACGAGACCGTCAACGTGTACGGCAACAGCTACGGCACCCGACTCGCCCAGACGATCATGCGTGACCACCCCCAGCCGGTCCGCAGCGTGATTCTCAGCGGTGTCTATCCGATCGAAGCCAACCTCATCGGCTCCACCCCAGCCGCCTTCGAGTCGGCGTTCGCCGCCATTGCCGAAGGGTGTCTCGCCGTGCCCAGCTGCGCTGACGACCTCCCTGACCCGGTAGCCACCCTGCGGGACACCGTGGCTGCGCTCGATGCGAACCCGCCAACGTTCGACATCCCGTTCGATGACGTGTCGACCTTTCCGTTCGTCCTCAGCGGCGACGATCTCATCAACATCCTGCACGGCCTCCTCTACGGGATCGATGGGGCCGCCATGATCCCCGACCTCCTCATCGATCTCGACGCAGGTGACGTCGACCGACTCGAACGGATCGCCCCCGACGGCATCTACAACACGTCCGATGTCGGGGGCTACCTCGGGGTGCAGTGCCGTGAGGAGGTGCCCTTCACGACCGAAGCCGAACGAGAGCGGGCCGACCGAGACGAGTCGATCTGGGAACGCATCAACCTTCCACCTGGCCTGCTGAGCGCTGACCTCATCGAGGTCTGCGACGCCTGGGCCCCGTTCGGTGTGGCCGATCCGCTCGAGAACGAACCGGTCACCTGGACACAGCCAACCCTGATCCTCTCCGGCGGTTTTGATCCGATCACCCCACCCGAGTGGGCCCGAACGGTCGCCCGCCGCCTCCCGAATGCGGCACTCGCCTTCTCCGCCGATCGGGGGCATGACGCCGACGAGGGCGACTGTGCGATGGGCTTGATGGCCTCGTTCGTCGACTCACCGAATCCGTCGCTCGACACCAGCTGCACCCTCGAATTCGACGTTCCCTTCGTCACCACGACGAATGTTCGGCAGCAGGACCGCAACCGCATTGTGTTGGCGGGCTCGGTCTTCGACATCGACCCCGGTCCCGAGACCGAATGGATCGACATGCTGTTGCCCGACTGGGAGTTCGACTTCTACGAGGACGAGGAGGCCTATTGGCGAAACCTGGACACCTACGACAGCACGCTGATTGTGCTCCGTTCCGGCCCCTTCGATCCTGACGAGTTGACCTGGTACCTCCCCTTCGAGACAACGTCGCTCACCTTTGCAGCCACAGATCTGCCCACCAGTGTCGGTGCCGGCTGGATCCGGTCGAAGGCTGACACCGTCTCCTACGACATCGTGTCGTACGTGTCGACGGGCACTCCCGAGATGAACATCTCCGTCATCGCCCGGCCCGAAGACCTCGACGAACTCGAGAAGACGGCGGTGATCCCGATGGTGAACTCGGTGCCGACGAGCTGACCAGGCGCGGCTGGCGGTACCGGTCACCCGACGCGATGCCGCCCCCATTTTCAGCCTGCTGTGGCACGATCAAGTCATGAGTGACCAGGTCTCCGCCTCGGAAGTTTCCGAGATCATTGATCCACCTGCCGCCGACGCCACTGGTGAGCCGCAACAGGCAACGGTGTCGGATCCAGCGAAGCTGATTCGGCTCGGCACCATGGTCCAGACGCTGATGGCCGAGGTGCGCGATGCGTCGACCGACGAGGAGAGCCGGCAGATGCTGGCGCGGATCCACCGCGAGACGGTCGAGGAGCTCGGCACGGTGTTGTCAGCCGATCTCATGGACGAACTCACCGAGTTCACCGCCTGCTGCGACGAGGACGGTGTGCCGACCGAAGCCGAGCTCCGTGTCGCGCAGGCTCAACTCGTGGGGTGGATGCAGGGTCTCCTGCAGGGTCTCCAGGCCTCGATGGCACAGCAACACGCAGCTGCGGCGATGCAACTCCAGCACATTCAACGGGCACGCGAGACCCCGGGACCGGTGGCCCGGCCGCCGCGCGGCTCAGGCTTGCCGGAGCAGACGGGGACCTATCTCTGACTATTCGGTGATCGTCGAGAGCCCGCCGCCGACAGGAATCACCGCGCCGGTCACGTAGGCGCCAGCCGCCGAGGCGAGGTAGATCGCCACACCCGCCATGTCATCGGGCATCCCGATGCGACCCATCGGGACGCCATCGGCGATCGCTGCGCGCGAGTTCGGGTCGTTGAGGGCGAAGGCCATCATGTTCGAGTCGAATGGGCCGGGAGCGATGGCGTTGACCGTGATGTGATCCGACGCCAGTTCCTTGCCGAGATGGCGGGTCAACATGTGCACGGCGGCCTTGGACGACGAGTACGAGAAGGTGTCCATGCCGGGCGGTGTCAAACCATTGACCGAGCCGGTGTTGATGATGCGGGCGGGATCGTCGGCCGAACCGGCCGTCCGCAGGAGCGGGAGAAGCTTCTGGCTGAGAAAGAAAACGCCGCGCACATTGACGTTCATGACCTTGTCCCAGCCACCCGGCGAGAACGACTCGAGCGGCTCGCCCCAGGAGGCACCGGCGTTGTTGCACAGAATGTCGAGCCGATCCCAACGCTGGCCGACCTCGGCGGCGAGATGGTCAAGGCCTTCGTCGGTGGACAGATCGGCGGGGATGCCCTCGATGTTGCCCTTGGCCGACAGCCGCTCGACAGCTTCGGCGACCTGGCTCTCCTTCCGGGCCGAGATGATGACGTCGGCGCCGGCGTCCAGGAGTCCTTCGGCGATCATGGCGCCGATCCCCCGGCTGCCGCCGGTCACGACCGCTCGCTTTCCTTCCAGTCCAAACAGTGATTGCAGGCGGCTGGTGTCCATGGTCTCCCCCAGGATCCTTGGTGATGAGCCGCCATCATGCACCGGCGAACCCGACGGCACCACCCCGGCATCGGAGGCTGATGATGACGCAGGACGGATGGCGATCGCAGGGGCGACGGATCGAACGGTTCGGTCTGACCTCAGCTGACGCGTTCGCCGTACATCTCACCGAGACAATCGGCCAGCAGTTCGAGTCGTTCGCCGTCAGGCCCCCGGAAATAGATCGACGACTCGTGTTCGAAGTCGATAGGAATCCCGGCGGCCTCAAGCTTGGCCTGGAGGTGGGCCTGTTTCTCTTCGGTCACCGAGATGGCGAGGTGGTGCATCGAGCCGAGCACTTCGGCGTAGGGCCCGAGGTCGAGCCCTGGAAAGTCGAAGAAGGCAAGCAGGTTACCGTTGCCGATATCGAAGAAGAAGTGGGTGCTGCCGGCGTAATCACGGTTCTCGAACAGTTCGGTGAGCGGGAACTCAAGGAGGTCCTGGTAGAAGGCGATCGTCCGCTCGACGTCCGACGACAGCAGGGCCAGGTGGTGAACACCACGAGCCGAACTCTCGGGTCGGTTGTCGTGGAGGTGTTTGGCTCGAAGCTGGTCCCACTCACTCGACCGGTCGGCATCGTCTCCATGGTCAGTGAGGGCGTGGAAGCGGGGTTCGGTGGGGGCGGCCATGCGCCAAGTATTTCAGATTTGAACTACCTGGACAACCTCGGCTCATCACCGAATTCGTGCCATCCGGCGGTACTGATGCAGCAACGACCGTTCGAAGGCGTCATCGGTGCGGGCAATGATCCCGGCCACCACGCCGAAAACGAAACCAGCCACGTGCGCCACCCAGGCAATGCCGGCATCGTCCCCGATGTAGAACTGGCTCACGAACCACACGATGAGCAGCGCGATGGCCGGAATCCTGGGCCAGATCGGGATAAACGCCAGCAGAATCACCGTGCGGACACGAGCCCAGGGGAACCACACGAGATAGGCACCCATCACCCCTGCGATCGCGCCCGACGCGCCGACGAGCGGCACCGTCGAGTCCACCTGGACCAGCACATGGGCGGCGGTCGCCACGACACCGGCAACCAGATAGAAGAGCAGGTAGGTGAAGCGTCCCATCTGGTCCTCGACATTGTTGCCAAAGATCCAGAGGAACAGCAGGTTGCCGATCAGGTGCACCCACCCGGCGTGCAGGAACATCGACACCACCACGGCACCCCAGATGTTCTTGTCTGGGAACGGCGACAGCGCCGAACCGGCGCGGTGCTCACATGCCGTCGCGTCGCCGTCGACCACCGTTGCACTGATCTCTGAGATGGTCAGCGGCCGTCCCTCGCTCAGCTCACACGGAATCGCGGCTCGCTCAAAGGTGAAGGTGATGTCGTCGATCGTCTCCTGCTCGGTCGGAACGTCGAGACTGCGACTTCCCGACGGTTGGACAACAAGGAACACCGCCAGGCACGCCACGACGAGGCAGAACGTGACGATCGGTCGACGCAGGGTCGGGTTGTGATCGCGGATCGGGATCATGAGTGATCCGTCCGCTCGGGCCGAACATCATGTCGGCCCGCGACGTTCACACCGGCTCCCACGACCAGCGCCGAGCGGCGTCGACACCGAAGATCCGGACTTCTGTTCCGTCAGCGGTGAACACCGCATCGGCCGGTTCGACATCGGCATCCGCGCGCCGAGTCAGGCGGATACGAGCCGAGGCACGCTCCACGCCATAGTGATCGGCCCCGTGGTGAGCCACGAACCCTTCGAGACGGTCGAGCACATCCAGCTCATGGAAGAGTTCGGCCACCACCTCAAGGGCATAGGGCGCATTAAAGACACCGGCAGCCACCTTGGCCGATTCCTTGGCGCTCAACGGATGCGGCGCAGAGTCAGTGCCGTAGAAGAAGGACGGATTTCCCGACGTAGCCGCCGCCACGATCGCCAGCCGCTCCTCACGAGAATTGATGACCGGCTTGCAGTAGAGGTGGGGACGCATGCCGTTGGCGAGAAGGTCCGACCGGTCACAGGTCAGATGGTGCGGTGTGATCGAACCGCCCACTTGGGGGTGGTCCTGGACGATGTCGAGACCGGCTCGGGTCGAGATGTGCTCCACCGTGACTCGAAGCTCAGGGATCTGCTCGACCACCGGCAGAAGCTGCTTCTCGATGAAGTCGGCCTCGCGATCGAACAGATCGATCGCTGGGTCGGTCGACTCGGCGTGCACGAGGAGGGGAATCCCGGCGCCGGCCATCGCCTCCAACACAGGGCGATACCCGAGTAATGACGCCCCGCCCGCTGCGCTGTTCGTGGTCGCCCCCGCCGGGTAGTACTTCGCTCCGAACACGATCCCATCGGCAGCGCCTGCGATCAGGTCGGCAGTGTCGAGTTGATCGTTCAAATACAGCACCATCACCGGTGTGAAGTCGGCGCGTGCATCGGGCCCGGCGGCGGCAAGGATCCGTTCGCGGTAGGCCGCCGCGGCCGCAGTAGAGGTCACCGGCGGAACGAGGTTCGGCATGACGACCGCATGGCGGAACACGTTGGCAGTGAAGGGCGCTACCGCGTCGAGCATCTCGTCGTCACGCAGATGGACGTGCCAGTCGTCGGGTGCGTCGATCTCGAGAGAGACGGCACCGCGCTCATCTGGGCTCATGCGCCGAACTCCTCTCGGTAGGCATGGATCCGGTCAAGGATTTCATCATCGAGCACGACACGCCCGTCGATCTCTCGGCCGTGAAGATGACTGACGATGTCGTCGAGGGTAACGATCGCCCGAGTCGTCATGTCGAAGTCGACGGCAACCTGGGCGAGGCCGGAGAGATCACCGGTGCCGCGTTCCTGACGGTCAGCGGACACGATTAACCCGACGACGTCGACATCGGCGTGGGCCTGCAGAAGCGGAACGGTCTCGCGGATCGAGGTGCCAGCGGTGGTGACGTCCTCGACGATCAGGACTCGGTCGCCATCCTTGGGCAGCGCACCGACGAGAACCCCTCCTTCCCCATGGTCCTTGGCTTCTTTGCGGTTGAAGAGGTAGCCGATGTCGCGGCCGCGGGCAGCGAGGCCGATCGATGCGGTGGCAACCAGCGGAATGCCTTTGTACGCGGGCCCGAAAAGCACATCGACACCGGCTGGCCAGTGCTCATCGATCGACGCCGCGTAGAACTCACCAAGACGGGCGAGCTGCTGCCCGGTCCGGTACCGGCCCGTGTTGATGAAGAACGGCGTCTGACGACCGGACTTGGTCGTGAAATCACCGAACGTCAGGACGTCCGATCGAACCATGAACTCAATGAAGTCGCGCTTGTAGCCCTGCACAGATCGCAACCTAGCCGCGCCCCTCCTAGGGTCGGGCGCCGTGCGGATCGCAACCTGGAACATCAATTCGATCCGAACCCGGGTCGACCAGACCCTCACATGGGCAGTCGCCAACGACGTTGATGTCCTGCTGCTGCAGGAGACGAAGTGTGGGGACACCGACTTTCCGTTCGAGGCATTTACCGCAGCGGGCTATGACGTCGCCCATCACGGGGTTGACCACTGGAACGGTGTCGCAATTGCGAGTCGGGTCGGGCTCAACGATGTTGCGCCCGGGTTTCGTGGGCCGCAGGCACCACCGTTCGACGAACCTCGCCTTCTCGCCGCCACCTGTGGCGACGTTCGTGTCTGGTCGGTTTACGTCCCCAACGGTCGAGAACTCGGCGACCCGCACTACCTCTACAAGTTGGTGTGGCTCGAACGACTCCGGGCCGAACTCGACCGCGCAGATGCGCCCAGCGCCCGCTCGCTCGTTGCCGGTGATTTCAATGTCGCTCCGGCCGACCTCGACATCTACGACCCAAAGCGCTGGCGACGCCGAACCCACGCCTCTCCCGCCGAACGAGCGGGTATCGCAGCCCTCGTCGATCTTGGTCTCGTCGATATCGCCCGGACGCATCACCCTGACACTCCCGAGTTCACCTGGTGGAACTATCGACCCGGCCAGTTCGAGAAAGACGCTGGTTTGCGGATTGATCTTGCCCTCGGGTCACCTGCGGTGGTCGACGCCACCACCCAGGTGTGGGTCGATCGATCAGCCCGCGCTCACGAACGGCCGTCTGATCACGCTCCGCTCGTTATCGACCTAGCCGATTGAGCCAACGCCCAGCATCCCGCCGCCGCGCCGGCGATGATCTCGAACAGTTTCCGCCTGTCCGGATCGGCCTTCTAGGCTGCCGCCATGCGGCGCCTTCTTGTGATTCTCGTCCTCGCCCTGTGCACGTCAGCCTGTGGAGGCAGTGACGAGGCCCCAGCCTCCGAGGAGCCCGACGCCAGTGCCGCGGCCGCTACCACGGCGGACGACACGACGACGAGCACACCCCCCGAGACGACGGCGGCCCCGTCGACCACGACCACCGTTGCGACCACCACAACGACCGAGGCCCCAACGGCGATCTCACAGGTGGCTTCACCCGCGGCGTCGACCGTCGCCGATCTGCTTGCGCTCGACCGACCGGTTGTCGCCGCCCACGGCGGCGGGGATCGCGCCTATCCCCATTCGACGATGTACGCCTTCGTCGAGGCCGCCCTTGCCGGCACCGACGTGCTCGAGATGGATCTCCAGATGACCGCCGACGGGGTGCTCGTGGTCCACCACGACGCGACCGTCGACCGACGCACCGAGACGACCGGACGGGTTCGGGACCTCACCGTTGCCGAACTCCAGGCACTCGACAAGGCCTTCTGGTTCCATGATCGTGGCGAGGCGCGGGACCTGCCCGATGACCAGTACCCGTTCCGAGGCATGCGCACCGGTGATATCGAACCACCAGCCGGGTACACCGCCGACGACTTCCGGATCGAGACGTTCCGCACCCTTGCCGAGGCGTTCCCTGAGCATGTCCTCGATCTGGAGATCAAGGTTCCGCTCGACAATGCGGGCGAAAACGACATCGCCTACGCGATCGAGGCGGCCCGAGTGCTTGCCGCCGACCTCGAGGAACTCGACCGGACCGACTCGGTGATCGTCACCTCATTCTCGAGCGACGTGATGATCGCCTTCCGGGAGTTCGCCCCCGATGTCGCGACCAGTCCGGGCGAGGACGAGATGGTCGCCTGGTATCTCGGGACGGGCGGGATCACCGAGCAGGATGTGCTGGCTCAGCTCCCACCGGAGCGCCTTGGTATCGACATCCTCGACCCCGAACTGATCGCCCGTATTCAGGCCGAGGGCATCGAACTGTGGATCTGGCCGAACTCCGATGACCAGGAGAACGAGGCGTTCTACCGGTCGCTGTTTGAGCTTGGGATCGACGGAGTCATCGCCGGTGTGCCGGCTGAAGGGGTCGCCGCCGCTCTCGGCTGAGCGGGGTGCACTGTCATCACTCTCCGATGTCTTCGTTCCAGAGATCGGGCTCGGCGGCGATGAACTCGGTCATCAACGCCACACAGTCGGCGTCGTCAGCGTGGACGAGTTCGACTCCGCGCGACGCAAGGTGGGCCTCGGCCCCGAGGAAGGTCTCGTTTTCGCCGATCACGATCCGCGGGATGCCGTAGAGCAGCGCCGCGCCCGTGCACATGTCGCACGGGGAGAGGGTGGTGTAGAGGGTGGCGCGGCGGTACGCCGACGCCGGTAGCCGACCTGCGTTCTCGAGACAGTCGGTCTCGCCGTGGAGGACGGCACTGCCCCGCTGAACCCGCCGGTTGCGGCCCCGACCGACGATCTCGCCATCGATCATCAGCGATGAACCGATGGGGATGCCGCCCTCGGCGCGGCCAATGCGGGCTTCTTCGATTGCGACGTCGAGGCCGCGACGGTCGTTGGCGGATAGCCCAGCCATCAGAACTCGTAGCTCCCGATGCCGTAGAAGCCCGACGATGCCGTCTTGGGAAGCCCGAAGTCTTCGGCCTGTTGATCCGGGCTGTGCGCCACCGGAACATCCCCGAGCACGGTCGCTCGCCGGAGTTCACGACGTCCCTCGGTGTCGTTCACCATGGCGTGCAGGGTGTTGCGCTCATCCCAGAGCACGACATCGCCGGGCGACCAACGCCACCGGCAGGAGAACTGGATCTGCTCCTGCCACGAAAAGAGGAACGTCAGCAGCATCTGCGACTCGGGGCGCGACAGTTGGGGGATCCGGCGCGAAAACTGTTTGTGCACAAACAGCGACGGCCGACCGGTGACCGGATGGGCCCGAACCACCGGGTGCTCGGCCTTCTTGTCGCCCTGGCCGCCATCGTCGTGGAGGCACGTGAGCGTGCCGAGGAATGCTTTCAGCGCAGGCGACAGCGAGTCATAAACGGCATGGGCGTTGATGAACATCGTGTCGCCACCGTGCGGCGGACAGTCGAGCATGTGCAGGAGCGCAATCGCCGGCGGGTCGGTTTTGAACGTTGCATCGGTGTGCCAGACGTCGGCTTTCACCGTGTACATGCTGTCGAGGCTGATCACCTCCGGGATCTCTGGATCGACCGGGGTGAGGTACGGGTGCGTATCGAGTTCGCCGAAGAGCGCACCGATGTCTCGCAACTCGGCGAGTGATGGCGCCAGCTGCGGAAGTGCGATGACGAGGTGGTCTCGCAGCGCATCCTGCAGTTGTCGGGCAGTCGCCTCATCGAGCGAGGCGACGTCGAGACCATGGACCTCCGCACCTAGCAGGCCTGCGAACGGTCGAATATCGAGCTCAGCCATAGATCCCCTTCCCCAGTCGCAGTGTAGGAGGTACGGCCGTTCGGGTTTCTGTGCTGCGGCAACGCAGCAACCCGATTGGACGTCTCCGGCCGGTACCCAGATCACGCGACTTTGTGTCCACCACCAGAGCCTGCGTTCTCAGGACAGGCATGGACGCTGCCTACCGCCCGTCCCGATGCCGAGTGTGGCCACCGACGCTGGACTCGTCCGCCGGTGCCTGGCCGGTGATCAGCGCGCGCTCGGCCAACTCCGCGACACCGAACGGCTCCGGTCGCGGCTCCCCTCGATGGCCCGCGATCAGTGCCGAGTCCGAAAGCGCTCAACCCCGGTCGACACATTCGTCACCGCGCGTATGGGCCATCCGTCCCATTTCGCCCAAGCCACCTCGAGGCCGCACCGAAGACCGCCTCATGCACCGGCAGCGACGGACGTGGGCACTCATGGGTACGGCACTGCTCGGCAGTGTTCTGCTGTCCGTGCCGACAGCTACACCGGCTGCGGCTGCCGACCCATGGATCGACACGACCAATCGTGGTGCCGTGCTCGCCGCCTGGGAAGCAGAATTTCAGCGCGACGAGCCAGCGATGGGCTACACCGGCGACGTCGAGAGCTGCACGATCGGCACGACGAGCCAGGCCTACCGCGACAGCGTGCTGCAACGGGTCAACTGGTACCGACGGATGGCGGGCCTCGGCACCGTCACCGAGAACACGACCTTTACGAGCCGGAACCAGCAGGCTGCGTTGATGATGTCCGCCCAACGTCAACTCTCGCACTATCCCGGCGGCACCTGGGCATGCCACACCGTCGATGGTGCGACGGCGGCAGG
>Ga0255767_1000655_pt1 | contig 31340 bp, 21 predicted proteins | sample 071ome_24_FD_179967 | JGI IMG/M metagenome (GOLD analysis project Ga0255767, IMG submission 179967) | Coastal salt marsh microbial communities from the Groves Creek Marsh, Skidaway Island, Georgia - 071402CT metaG (version 2) | ecosystem: Environmental > Aquatic > Marine > Intertidal zone > Salt...
CAAGCGCTTCGGAAGAATCGTGGGTTAAATATCCGGACAAAGGTTCTGATCTTGGCATCCGATGGCAATCTTGGCAGTATCCTCCCGCACATGCGACGAGGGCTGAAATATCTGGGGGTTGTTGGACTCTATTTCTCACTGATCATGGGGCAGGCAGCCCAATGGGAAGACACCGACTGGGAGATCATCCCCCAAAGAGAGGGTGCCTTTGCCTACAGCCCGACCTCCAACATCACCGTGGCCTACGATGGTGTCATGATCAAGATCCGTGAAGCCCAACTCGGACCCGCCTCCATCATGGCGGACCGAGTGACCGTGGATGGCGATAGCGGCGAGCTTCTAGCCGAAGGCAATATCACCATGCACCAGTCGGGACTGGTATGGAGAGGCGAATTCCTGCAATACAATATCCAGACCAGGCAAATACGCACCTCATCCTTCCGCGCAGGAAAGTCTCCTTTTGTCATGTCCAGTGGGTCCATTCAATCCGACCCGACCACGGGCACCTATCTGATGGAGGATGCCATGGTCTCCACTGATGATGATCAACAACCTGCCCTCAAGGCGGAAGTGGGTTCTCTGAGCGTCCGGGACAGGGAGGAGGTTACGATGCGGAACACGCGCCTGATGGCTGGCAAGACGCCTTTTTTCTACATCCCTTTCCTGCGAGCCGCACAGGGAGAAAGCAGTAGCGCTTATCAGTTTACTCCAGGCTATCGATCGCGCTACGGGCTCTTTCTGCTCAATGAATATGAACTGAATTTGAACCCTCAACTATCGGCAACATTCAATCTCGACTATCGGACGGCAAGAGGCCTCGCAGGTGGACCGGATCTGGAGTATGATTTCGGAGCGGAACTCGGCTCAGGGACTTTCGAAAGTTACTTCATGTCGGATAGGGAAAAAATCCCTGACCCGGCAAACTTCTCCTCCGGCAAGGAAGATTGGCTCAATCCCAATCGTTACCGATTCGGCTGGTTTCATCAGGCAACGCTCAGGCCGAACCTGACCGCCAAGGCGGCCTTTCAGAAGCTCAGTGACCCACTCATGAATCGAGATTTCTTCGAGTCCTTTCATCGACAAAACACCCAGCCCAGATCTTATGTGGAAATCAATCAACAGTGGCGTAACGCGGCCCTTTCGATTGTGGCACAACCTCAGCTGAACACATTTTTCAACCGGGTGGAACGCCTGCCTGAAATCAAACTCACCGGATTGCGTCAACAGCTGGGCAACTCTCCCTTCTTTTATGAGAGTGAGACGACAGCTGGCTATTTCGCCCGGAATTTTCGCTATGAACGCGGAAGGTCCTTTGAGGCTGCTCGCTTGGATACCTTTCACCAAATCCTGATGCCAAGAACCTATGCCGGATGGCTAACGCTCACGCCCAAACTGGGAGGGCGCTATGGATATTATTCCAACACCTTGAGCTCAGATCCGGATCAGGACCACCGAGAAGCCAAGCGATACGTGTTTCACGCCGGCACGGAGATCTCCACAAAACTCTCCCGAGTGGATGCTGATTTCAGGAGCTCGTGGCTGGATGCCGACGGGCTTCGACATGTGCTCATGCCTTCCATCCAGTATGTTTTCGTGCCTGAGCCCAATGCGCGCCCCACGGCCCTTCCCCAGTTCGATTATGAAATACCCACCCTGATGATGCTTCCTGTTGATTTCCCTGCCTTCAACGCCATCGATGCGGTGGATGCCCGGAACGTCATGCGCGTGGGGCTTCGCAACCTGTTTCAAACCAAACGTGGAGATGAGAGGCAGGTGGATTCTTTGATGGACTGGAATGTCTTTGCAGACTGGAGGCTCGATCCTGAACCCGGCCAGGGAGCCTTGGCAGACTTCACCTCTGACCTGCACGTTCAGCCCAGAGAATGGTGGAGTCTTCAGAGTATCGCCCGTTACAGCCTCGAGGAGTCTGCTCTTCGTGTTGCCGATCAGGGGATTACTTTCCTGCCCAACAACGTCTGGAGCATGAAACTGGGGCACATGTATGTGCGTGATGATCCGGAGTATTGGGGTGAGGAGAATAGCACCCCCTGGGGCACGGGAAACAATGCGCTCTATTCCCGTTTCTATTATCGGATCAATGAGAATTGGGGTGCTCGCCTCAACCAGCACTATGAAGCCAGTGACGGAAGACTGGAAGAGCATGCCTACACTCTTTATCGAGATTTCAGAAGTTTCACCGGGGCATTTGACTTGCGGATGCGCAACCCGCGCGGAGGACAGGAAAAGGATATCACCCTTTCGGTGATGCTTTCCATGAAAGCCTTCCCTCAATTCGGACTTGGAGATGACGTCAACAAGCCATCATCCTTTTACGACAGTAAGTAAGGTCCCTCCTGAGGAAGGAACTTGAGCAGACTGCCAGGGATTTCAACCCACCTCGTTTCCTTGTCGCTGCCGCATCACTTCATAGAAAAAAACCGAAGCTGCGCTGGCCACGTTAAGTGAGTCCGTTCCCTTGGCCATGGGAATCATGACCGAGCTCTCGCAAGCTTGCAGCACCGATGCAGAAAGCCCCTCGCCTTCGCTCCCCATGACGATACAAATATCTTCTTTCAGGGAGACGTGTTCGACGAGCTGGGCATCGGCATGTGGATGAGCGGCAATATTGCGAAAACCTTTGCCACTCAGCTCATGCAGGGTATCGGCAAGCACCTCGGCATGATGAACAGGCAAGTTAAAGAGGGTTCCCATGCTGGTATGCACCGCTCGACGCAAGTAGGGCGGACAGCAGGTGGGCCCCACAATCAGACCATCGGCTCCAAATCCCACGGCGCTGCGAACCACGGCGCCGACATTGTCCGCACTTGTCAGCCCATCCATGGCCACCAGAAATCGCGGGTGGGAACCCTGTTTAGAGAGTTGCTCCAGCGTCGATGGAGTGGGAATGGAAGCCACTGCCTTGATGGCTTGAAAGCATCCAAAGCCTGTCAGTGCCTGAATAGTTTCCTTGCTGGTCACGAAGGCATCGATCTGCTCATGGCGCGCCTCTAATGGTGCCTTGAGCCTTTCCATCCATGTGGCGTCCAGTAACACCGAGTGAATCTTCAGAGGAGATTCCACCAGCCGCGTCACCACCTTGTGCCCCTCTGCCACAAAGAGTCCCTGACCATGCGTGTCCATCATCTTGCGCATCTGACGATACGGACGAAGCACAGGCGCGTCCGGGTCCTGAATAGCCTGAATCCGAAGCATGGTTCAATTGCCATGTGACAAGCCGAAGTAGGCATCGGCGTTGCCGTAGCAAATATTCTGGATCATGGTGCCCAGCAATTCGGGATCATCGGGGATCTGGCCTTCCTCGACATCCTGACCCAGCAGGTTACAGAGGACCCGGCGGAAATACTCATGCCTGGGATAGGACATGAAGGAGCGCGAATCGGTCACCATGCCGACAAAGCGCGAGAGCAATCCAAGATTGGAAAGCGCGTTCATCTGCCACTCCATGCCCTCCTTCTGATCCAGAAACCACCATCCGGAACCTAGCTGCACCTTTCCGGGGATGGTGCCGTCCTGAAAATTGCCGATCATGGTGGCAAAGAGATAATTATCCGCAGGATTCAAATTGTAGAGAATCGTTTTGGGGAGCTGATCCCTGGAATCCAGACCATCCAGGAAAGCCGAAAGTGCTGAGCCTTGAGTCTGGTCGCCAATCGAGTCAAAACCCGTGTCCGGTCCAAGGGCTTTGAGCAAGCGTCGGTTGTTGTTGCGCAAGGCCCCCAGATGCATCTGCATGGTCCATCCACGCCTGGCATAGCCCTCGCCCAGCCAGGAGAGAACATACCCCGTAAATTGATCTCTTGCATGGGCATCCAGCGCCTCTCCCTGGCACGCCGCCTGGAAAATCTGAGACACCACTGAAAAATCACCAAAAGGCATCGGGCAGCGAGCGAGGCCATGATCGGAGAGTCGACATCCCTGAGCATGAAAGAAATCCAAGCGCTGGTCCAATGCTTCCAAAAACCCCTCGAGTCGAGTCACCTTCTCTCCGGTGCATGCCTCGAGTTGACCGATCCATGCATGAAAGACCTGCGGGTCATCCACGGCAAAAGCCTTGTCCGGTCTCCAAGCGGGGAGGACACGCGTCTCAAGAGGCATGGCAGCCAATTGCTGATGGTGTCGAAGATCATCGGTCGGATCGTCGGTCGTGCACACGACCCGCACATCGAAGCGTTTCAGGATCCCATGCGTGGTCAGCCCATCCCCAGCCAGCTGCTGGTTGGCCTGATCCCAGATCGTCTGCGCGGTCTGTTCATTCAGCGGATCGGTAATCCCAAAATAGCGAGCCAGTTCGAGATGGGTCCAATGGTAGAGGGGATTTCTCAGAGTCTGTGGAACCGTTGAGGCCCAGGCCTTGAATTTGTCCAGCGGATCAGCCTCTCCCGTGCAGTAACGTTCTGCCACTCCGTTGGATCGCATGGCTCGCCATTTGTAATGATCCCCCTCCAGCCAAATTTCGAACAGATTTTGAAAACGCCTATTCGATGCAATGTCTTCGGGAGGAAGATGGCAGTGAAAATCAAAGATGGGTTGTTTGGCGGCAAACTGATGATAAAGCTCCTGAGCAGTTTGAGTCTGCAGCAGAAAATGATCGTGAATAAATGGTTGCTCTCTCATAGATAAAAGTCGGTTACTGCATCCCAAGCGTTGCAGGAAGCCAATTGGTCAGAAAGGGTACGAAGGTGACCAGCATCAAGGCAACCCAAAGAGCCAGGAAAAAGGGAATGGCTTCGGGGGTCACTCGCGACATGCGCGTCTTGCCCACGCCGCATCCCACAAAAAGACACGTGCCCACCGGCGGTGTGCAAAGCCCGATACACAGGTTGGCAATCATCATGATACCGAAATGGACAGGTGTCATTCCAAGCTCTTGAACGACAGGCCAGAAAATCGGTGTAAAAATCAAGACCGCTGGGGTCATGTCCATGAAAGTCCCTGCAGCCAACAACAACACATTGATCAGTAACAACAGCATCACGGGGTTCTTGCTGATGCCCAACATCATGGCTGAGACTTGCTGAGGAATATCTTCCAAGGTGAGAATCCACGACATGGCCATGGAAGTGGCAATCAAAAGAAAGACCACAGCGGTCGTAATCCCTGCCTGAAGAAGCAGTTCAGGCAGATCCCTCCAGCCGATCTCGCGATAAACCCATGCGGAAAGGGCCCATGCATAGGCAACGGCAATAGCAGCAGCCTCGGTGGCCGTGAAGACTCCCTTTAAAATCCCCCCCAAGACCACCCCAATGAGCAACAGACTTAGAAAAGCCCCCTTGAATGCCCGCCAGATTTTTTGCCCCTCCTGAGAAGATTGCATGCCGTATCCCCGTCGACGACAAATCCAGGCAGCCGTCAGCATGAGCAACAGCCCGAAAACCATCCCGGGAAGCAAGCCTCCCATGAAGAGAGCTGCGATGGATACCGTTCCCCCCGAAACCAACGCGTAGACAATCATGATGTTGCTAGGTGGAATCAAAAGCCCGGTCGTCGCTGAAGTGATGGTCAGGGCCACACTGAAATCCTTGCCATAACCTTTACGCTCCATCTCCGGAATCATGAAACCACCAATGGAAGAAACGGCCGCGGTGGCCGACCCACTGACAGCACCAAACATCATGCAGGAAAGGACGTTCACCAACGCCAGCCCTCCGGGAAATCGACCCACCAGAGCTGCGGCAAGGTCCATCAGGCGTCGTGCAATGCCTCCCCTGCCCATCAAAAGGCCACTGAGAATGAAGAAAGGAATGGCCAGCAGCGAAAAACTGTAGACCCCGGTGGCCATGCGCTGAGCCACGGTTGCCGCGGCAATATCCAGACTGCCCATTGCCAAACAGGCAGTCACCCAGGTTGCCAGGCAAATAGAGACCGCCACCGGCACATTCATGATCAGCAACAGAAGAAAGGACCACAACAGGACCCAGCCGGGTGACATCATCTCTTATCCTCCGTTTGAGCACTGGAGTTTGAGGATTCAAGGCTCCGCTTGAAAAGGCCTGCCAGCGCATTCAGGAAAATAACAAGACCACTCAAAGGGATCGCGAGATAAACATATCCCATTTTGACACCCAGCGCGGGAGACAATTGTTCGGTCAACAAGGTCAGAGTCACCAACCGAACCCCACCCACAGTCAGGATCATCAGGGCGAAGACCGCCACCAGAAAATGAATCCAACGTTCCATCAAATCCTGAACAGGTCTGGAACAGTTCCCCATGAAATAATCCATTCCGAGGTGCTGCCCCCTGATGAAAGCGACACTGGTGCCGATCATGGCAACCCAGATGATGAGTAAGGTGGCAAGCTCATCGGTCCATTGGCTTGGTCGCTGGATCACAAATCGGGACGTGACCTGCCACAAAACGTCCAGAACCAGAAGGCCCATGAGAAGGATCAGCAGGCGCTCCAGCCACCGAACTCCTGTATGTTGAATGGTCTTGAGAAGGCTCATGGCTTTTTCATGGGAGTTCGAGGACACGCTGCATCCACCTCCCGGCCTCTGTCCCCTCAAAACCGGCGTGCAGTGAAGCCACAGCTTTCTGAAAAAGGGACTTGTCCGGATGGATGATCTCCACCCCAGCCTCCTCCAGCGCGGTCATGGTTTCCTTTGTTTTGGTAGACCACAAATCCCTCTGGAATGGCACCGATGCATCCACCGCCTCTTGAAGCCACTGACGCTGCTCCTGAGTCAGCCGATCCCAGGTTTCAGTACCGATCAGAACCACGTCCGGCACCATGGTGTGTTCATCAAGTGAGTAAAATTTACATACCTCATAATGGCGGGAAGAAAGAAGGCTTGGCGGATTGTTTTCCGCACCATCCACCACTCCCTGATCCAAGGCAGAATAAAGCTCTCCAAAAGACAACGGGGTGGCAGCTCCTCCCATGGAATCAATCATCTCCATAGAAGTGCGACTGTTCTGCACGCGTATCTTCAGACCTTTCAGATCTTCTGGGGAACGCACTGCTTTCTCCTTGGTGTAAAAACTCCGGCTGCCAGCATCGTAGTAACAGAGACCCTTGAGTTTCTGGTGGATCCCAGCCGAAAGCAGCTCCTGCCCTATCTCACCTTCGATCACCTTCCAGAAATGATCAGAACCCCTGAACACATAGGGGATCCCAAAAACACCCATCCCAGGGATGAATCCCTCGAGGGGTGAAGTCGATGTCTTGACAAGATCAACGGCACCCAGCTGCAGCAATTCAATCGTTTCGCGCTCGGAGCCCAGTTGACTACCGGGATAAATTTTGATGCGCATCCGTCCAGCCGACCGAGTTTCCAGCTCCTTGGCCATGAAAACCAGAGCCGCATGCACGGGATGAGTGGTGTCCAGCGTGTGCGCAAGACGAAGGACCTTGATATCGCTCTCAGGGCGGCAACCCAAAAACAGACATGAAACCAGCCAAAGCATCCATCCCATTTTCAAGCGAGACATAAAACAGGTGGAATGAGGTTTATGAGCCATGCTAAAATTATTTATGCGGACTCTTCAGCTCAAGCACAAGTCATACCTCGCGGATTCAGACAGTCTTTCATAATGACTCGCTTAACTACTTGTTACCGCAGCTCACGAACACCTCACAGACCCATCTGACGCAGACGCTGCTCAACCAATCGACAGGGATGAGGAGGCCTGGATTGCAGGTTCAGTTTGCCTGACTGGAGGCAGCAGTATTCGCCGCAAACCATCAAAAATAAAAACGAGTGCTCCTTGCATGAGGAATCTTTTGTTGGGATCTTTGTAAAATAATGCGTAGCGCCTCATGGATCGGTCTGTTTCGAGCGGGAGCTTTTTGGATCATCCGCTTCGCCGTGCGGTTCCGCTTTGGTCGAGTGACTCAACTTGCCCCAAAGGACTTGTTGGCCTGGATGCAGGATGGCAATCGCCAAGGACCTGTGCTCCTGGATGTGCGCCACCGGATAGAATATGAGACGAGCCATCTGGCTGGAGCCAAACACGTGGACCCGACGGTCTGCGTGGAGGTCATACGTCAAATCGCCGACAAAAACACTCCCATCGTTTGCTACTGTTCGGCTGGATATCGTTCCTCCAAACTGGCCAATGACTTGATGGTTGAAGGCTGGCAACAAGTGTTCAATCTGGAAGGATCCATCTTTGCGTGGGCCAATCTCGGCTTCCCTTTGGAAAAGAACCGAAGGCCTACTCAGGAGGTCCACCCCTTCCACCCCTTTTTTGGATGGTTGATCGCACCTCCGGACAAAAAAGCAAAGTAGGATACCGCCGATCGCGAGTGATTGACTGATTGAAGATTGAGTGCCCTCTTGGCTTGAGGCATGCTAGAGGAATGAGTCAACGCTTTGAACGAACACAATTGGATGAAATCGATCCGGTTCGCTGTCCGTGTGGGTTTGCCAGACGAGCCTTTGACCACCCTGAAAATCAGACTGCGACACTCCATCTTGTGGATATTCGGGAAGATGCTCGAACGCACTATCACAAACGCCTGACTGAGATCTATCTGGTGTTGGAAGGCGAAGGTGAAATCGAGTTGGATGGGGAACGTTTCCCCGTCAAGCCAATGTCGGCCATCATGATCAAGCCAGGCTGCCGCCACCGCGCAATTGGCAAAATGAAGATCATCAACATTCCCATTCCTGCATTCGACCCTGAAGATGAGTGGTTTGACGATTCCGAAGCCGAGTCATGCAGCTCATGAGAAAAAGGCCTTCATGGCCTTTTGGATCGCCATGGAAGGTTCACTTTCCTTGCCTGGTGATACTGAATGCCATTTTAAGCGCCATTTTCCCGTTTGAGCCTGGTACGAGGGTGCAGGCTGAGGAAGAATCATCTTTGATCGAAGAAGTATGGACATGGGGAATGCTGGGGCCTGAAAAACAGCCCTATGTCTCGATCATGCGCCTGTTTCGATCTCCAAAGGGACCGTTGATCCGCGGGACACTCCAGCAATCCGGACAGCCGCCCCTGCCGCTGACAAATCCGATCGATCGTGATACCAGCTTTCGGGCTTCATTGGAACTCGATGGGGATCCTGGCTCCCTGACTGTTTTTTTTGAGGGCTCGGTGGATCGTGACCTGATGGAAGGTCAGATGATCCTTCAGCGATTCGGCCAAAACACTCCCTTGCCATGGAAAGCCTTTCGACTTCCAGAATTTCCATTGAATGGTTCTTGGAAGTGGGAATTGCGCACCAGCTCCGAGACGACCTTAAAAGCCACTCTTGAAATCGAACAAAACACCGACATTCTCGAGGGCAAATTGATCTTTGAGGACCGGACCATCCCGCTTGAAGCCATGATCTTTAAGGAGGGCATGCTGAGGTTTACCTCAAGAGGTGAAGCCAAGGCCGTTTATCACTCCAGGGGTGTTTGGATGGAGGGTCGATTACTGGGTAGTGTGACTTCCGAGAGTTTCGGAACCGATCGCCCGCTCCGATGGAATGCCTCCAGATGATCTGGTTTGAAGCCGCTTTCTTCAGGTGACCGGTTCGCCGAATTCGCAATTGTAAATCTGGTCACAGCGGGTGCATTCAGCATCCTTGATGACCAGATCGGGAGTCCAACGGCAGGCCTCCCCGCAATTAGGACAGGTGACCTTGTAACCCAGCACTTGCTCAAGCCGGCTTTTGGCCTGCGAAGAGACTCCAGGCAAGTCAACCGCATCCAGAGTCGCCAGATCCCCACTTTCCTGGCTGGCATTTTGAGCCAGCCTTGTCGCCTGATACCCGACAACGCGCTCGAAACAATTGCGGACCAGACGAGCATTCCCAAAACGAGGTTCCCTTGCCTCATAAAGGTCATGAAAATGGTGAATGAGCAACTGCTTGAAGGCCGGGGTCATGCGCAGATCATTCTGTCGACACATCAAGCTGAAAATACGACAAAGCTCCGTGGGTTCATAATCCGGGAATGCCATAAACCGGGTGAAGCGGCTTTCAAGCCCGGGGTTGGATTGAACAAATGTTGCCATTTCATCGGAATACCCGGCCACAATCACAATGAGTCGCTCACGGTCATCTTCCATGCGCTTGAGAAGCGTATCAATGGCTTCCTGACCAAAATCCTGATCCTGCTTGGCCAAGGTGTAGGCTTCATCGATGAAAAGGATGCCATCCAGAGCCGAATCGATGATCTGATGGGTCTTGATGGCGGTCTGCCCCACGTATTCTGCGACGAGCGAAGCGCGGTCGCATTCCACCACATGCCCTTTCTTGAGGATCCCCAGGGCCTGGTAGATGCGCCCCATCAACCGGGCAACAGTGGTCTTCCCCGTACCGGGCCTTCCCGTGTAAACAGCATGATAACTGGTGGGGATGGATTTGAGGCCACGAGCCAGTCTCCACTGCTGCACTTTGGCAAAATCGGCGGTCTGATGCACCTTTGCCTTGATGGTCCGCATGCCGATCAAATCGTCAAGCTCACCCAGTGCCTTTCCAAGGGCCACTTCGCAGCCCTTGAAAGAAGCCGTATCCGAGAAAGGCTGATCATCACAAATATCTGTGATACGCCTCTTCAGATAAACGATGAAACGATGTTCGTGTGCATCGACACTGCCCTCCAGATAGGCAAAAGCATCGCATGTCTGCTCCACAAGATGGGCGATAAACCGGAGACACTCAGGAGGACATTCCACTTTTTGAAGCGTCTGGGCTATTTCGGTAAAACACACATCCAAACCCTTCTTGATGCCTCCCTCGACCGCTTGATGGAGCGCCTCAAAACGTTCACGAGCCCCTTGGATGTGCTCCGAAAGGGCATCGGAAAGTCGTACCCCTTTGGCGGGAACATGCCCTGCATTGAGCACCATGAAACGCTCCCGAAAATGGGAAAAGAAATACCCCTGAAAACTGGAAACCATTTCATCCGGTCTCTGAGGATACATGAAAGCGGTCCAGAACTGCCCGGATGCATCGGCACTCAACCCAAAGGACTCCAGTGGAAAAAGCACACCCCAGACACCTCCAACGATATGGCGAAACTGTAACTTGAGTTCCTGGATCAGATCGCGCGTCCCATCCTTGGTTTTTTCGAAGGATCGCTCCGGATTGACCATGATCTCCAGCCATTCCCACATCAGGCGTGCCGATGCCAGACCGCGTGCGAGCTGCTTGATAGCAATTTCATCGCCCTGAGTGACCAGGGCAATCTCATGGATTTTCCCCTCCAGTTGCTCAAAGGCATCCACGAAAACCCTCTCTGAGCGTTGAATACGTTCAGAAATCTCAGGGTCCAGCCAACCCTGCTCTTCCAGATGCAAGTAAAGCTCCTTGCGCTGTTTGCGGTTACAATCCTCCAGGGTCGAAAACCATGCCTCCCGATTTTCTCGCTCCGACTCACCGGCTACCAACGAAGCCAAAACCGCCCCGGGAATCAAGGGATGTAGGGAGTAATCGGTGAGGATTTGCTTTAGGAGCGCCATGAAACCTGAGCAAGGCTAGAGCTAAGGTGGAAACCTTTCCAAGGACAAAAAAAGGATGCAACCCTTGAGGGGCTGCATCCCGAAAGCAGGATCGATCATCGATCAAGGAAGCAATCGCACCATCAGGCGCTGGCTGCTTCCTGATATTCCCGATCACGCACAATCCCTGGTTGAGGGATAGGGTATTTACCATCCGCATTCTTGCGAAGAGGTGCATCGGAAGCCATCGTCAATTTGTCCAGATTGGGAGCAAACTCATGATCACTGTTGAGGATTTGGTCGAAAGTGACTTCCTGTCCGGTATGAGCCGCCATGCGCCCCATCGAGGTCACCAGGCTAGCGGTTGCCCCGCGCTTGATTTCGTTGTAGGGCTTGTCATTGCGTATGGCGTCCAGCAGATCATCCCACTCCAGTTGATAGGGATTTTTTTCAGGCTGAGGAAAGGCCCAGATCATGTTGCGACGCGTCATCTTCTGGCCGTTGAAGGTACGACAGCGGCCCGGAGAGTGGGAAGAAGTCGATACAATCCCCAGACCCTTGGAACCATGAGCGTAGCTGGCAAACTGGTCGTGGCAACCGATCATGGTGCGGCCATTGAGCTGGAACGTGGAACCATCCTCGAAGGTGTATTCCACCGCATAACTGTCAAAATTCTGATCCACAGCATCAGCGTCTCGATAGTGCCTTCCGCCCAAAGCATGTGCCTTGATCGGCCAGGTGTTCTTCATCCAGCAACACTCATCGACCTGATGGATGTAGAAATCACTGTAGAGACCACCGCTAGCCCAGAGGAAACTGTGGAAGCGACGGATTTGATAAAGGAGGTCATTGACATCCCCCGGGTTGGGCCCAGAGAAAGCGGAGCCCACAGGACCATGCATGCGGTAAGCCCTCATGTTGATGATATCACCAATTTCTCCGTTCTGAATGCGGTCAAAAAGCTCCTGACGAGCACGGCAGTGGCGAACCATCAGCCCAACACCCACCTTGATACCTTTGGCATCGGCCTTGTCAGCAAGTTCATACATACGACGGGTGGTTGGACCATCCACCGTCACGGGTTTTTCCATGAACACATTGACACCTCGTTCAATGGCGTAGGTGAGATGCACCCAGCGAAAAGCAGGTGGAGTGGTGAAAATGGCCACATCTCCAGGATTGAGGCAGTCGATTGCCTTTTTATAACCATCGAAGCCAATGAACTTGCGGTCATTCGGCACCTCCATCTGATCTTTGTGGCGTCGGTCCAGGGTATTGAAACTCCCATCCAGACGGTTTTGGTAAACGTCTGCCATGGCTACCAGTTTGGTAGGGCCGTTGGAAACCGAAAGGGCATTGGCTGCCGCTCCAGTGCCTCGGCCACCGCAACCTACCAAGGCCACTTGCACTGTTTCACCCCCTTGAGCGTGCACATGAGGCAAGGACACCCCGGCGAGGGCACCGGCAGCCGTCGCCTTGCTGGTTGTCTTGAGAAATTCACGGCGATTGGGTTGAGCCGCATCACCCTTTTTGGAAGATTCTTTCATATCCTTCTACTTTCTGGTCATGAGTTTGATACTGATTGCGAGGAACTTGTAAAAAGTATCCGTTGATTTGACGGGCTTTGGCAAGCAATTGTTCACCCTAAGTCCTGTCAAACGTGAGGAACGAGCAAGCACTTCCCATTTCAAGGTTGAACGGGCGCCGGAAAAAACAATTCGGGTGTCGAAATATCTTTTTTGACTTTCAGACCTATCCAATGCCCACCCGCGGCATGGGCGGGAAATCCACAGGCAATGGCAAATTTCCCTGCCTCGTCCACCACAAAAGTGAAGGAGTCTTCCTTGACCAAACCTTTCAGGGGCTCCTTGGAAGCTCCACCCTCAAAATAAGGCTCTCCAACCTGCAATTTGCGAGTCATGACCTCCTCCACTACAACGGCGCTGTGAGGAACCGGGCTCATGTTCTTGAAGGAAACGGTCACCTTCCAACCCAGAGGGATGGTGTAATAGGCCTTTCCCTTGAAGTGCCCATTGAAATTCATCCCATAGTTGGCATCATTGTAGGTTGCCATAATGGAAAGGGTCACATGCCGAGCATCCTGATCCACCTGGATGAAGTCATCGACCTGCTCGGGCCCCGGCGAGGCAAGTTTGCGCCCCGTGGCAGGATGATCTCCATGATCCACATCTGCCTGCAGAAACCCGGTAGTCCACCCTGGGACGGAGAACAGCAAGGCCCAAGCGAAGCTCAAGCTCATGAGGGATGAAGCGTGCCAATGCATGGTATGCCCGAATGCTTTCTGATCACCAACCAAGAGCGGCTACTGTGCTGCAACTGACTTGGTTTTTTCCACCAAACGCCACAAGGCACCAGGTTCGCTATCGTAAGGATTGACAGGCCCTCCATAGTTGGAAGTCGCCGTTGTGAGGTAAAGGGTGCCATCTTCGTCTTCACCCGCACCGGTAGGCCGCACTTCGGTATCCAACAACTCTTGCATTTGCCACAGGCCTGACTTGTCGCGCTCCATGCCCCAGACCTTGCCAGAGCCCCAATCCGCCACGAAGTAGACACCATCCATGGACGGGTATTTGGTACCGCGATAGACGCCAATCCCAATCACACAGATCCCATCGGTGACATGGGAATACTCACCAATGGGCATCACACCCACTGTGGGGGCATCCTTGGCTGAAATGGGGAAAGGGTGCGTACCGCACATGAATTTCCAGCCATAATTTTCTCCTCCCTTGCTATCAGCAGCTTGGAAGTTGACTTCTTCCCAGTGATTTTGGCCCACATCGGCGATATAAAGATCCCCCGTCTTGCGATCGAAGGTCATCTTCACGGGGTTACGCACTCCGTAAGCCCAGATTTCCGGCCGCGCATTGGGGTGAATTTGCGCAAAACGTTCTTCAGAGACACCAAAGAGCACCATCTGCTGCAAGGGTGTGATCATGGGGTTGTCTGTGGGAATCCCGTAGCCACGGTCGCTACTGCTGGTATTGACATCAATACGAAGCACTTTGGCCAAAAGGGTGCTGAGATCTTGCCCCGCGCCAATGACATCCCCTTCCCATCCACCATCTCCACTACCGATGTAAAGGTATCCGTCCGGCCCGAAAACCAATTCACCGCCATTGTGGTTGGAATAAGGCTGCTCGATTTGCATCACTACACGGACCGAATCGAGGTCCGCTCGGTTGGGATTGTCCGCCGAGGCCTGGTATTCCACGATGAAGGAATCCCCATTGAACCACATGTCCGAATAGTGAACATAAAATTTGCGGTTGTTCTTGAAATCGGGATGAAACTCCAGATCGTAAAGGCCTTGCTCCAGAAAGGAACTGACCACTGTTTCCTTGATGTCGAGGAAGGGCCTCTTGAGAACTTCCCCGTTTTTATCCACGATTTTGACTACACCAGGACGTTCGACGACGAACAAGCGGCCGGAACCATCTCGCGGACTGACCACGTTGACCGGATCGGCAAAGCCATCGGCTACTTTCTCCAGGGAAACCTGGATCGGCCTGGAGAGCTTACCGCCCGGACGAGCCGTCGTGGATTGAGCATGGAGGGTTGTGGCACAGGCCAGCGCCCAGACCATGGACGCAGACGATACAAACTTGAGGAGTTGGGATTTCATAAGATGCGGAGGATTTTTGAAATTAGACCAGCGGGTAAGCCAAGCGTCGAGTGCTTTTTTGAAAGGGTTCTGCAAAGGCTTCAGGACTCCTTCATTTGATGGTGCTTCCCCACCGGCCCAACCAGATAGTTCGCAAAAAACGCAAGCACCAGCAATCCAGCCATGGCATACATGGTGGTGTTGTATAGCGATGGAGTCGGGTCCACGGTTCCCTCTGGTACGTGCTCCATCAGACGCGCGACAGTGACGGTCTTGGCTTCGACCAGGGCCTGCAGCTGATCCTTGCCGGCTCCGAAGGCCTCCTGGAAGCGGGTGGCATCGATCTTGTCCACCAAGTCGGTGATGGACCGGGTGACCGATGCTTCTCTCAGGTAGGTAATGGCCAGCGGGCCGAGCACTCCTGCTGTGCTCCAGGCAGTCAGCAGACGGCCGTGAATCGCACCCACAAAGCGCGTACCAAAAATGTCTGCCAGGTAGGCCGGGATGGTGGCAAAACCTCCGCCATACATGGTAAAAATGATCATGGTGGCTGCATAAAAAAGCACCAACCAAGTTACCGTGGGGTTGGCACTCACCTGACTGGCTGTCCAAGGGATGGAGCAGTAAAGCAAGGTCCCGAGGACGAAAAAACAGTGGTAGGTGTTCTTGCGGCCGATGACATCCGATGCACTGGCCCAGATAATGCGGCCCACCATATTGAACACAGAAATCATCAACACGTACGTCGCAGCAAAGGAGCCATTCACCACAGCAGGCAGTGTGGTCCCGAAGATTTCATTCATCATGGTCTTGGCCACGCCGATGACCCCGATACCGGCAGTGACATTGAAACAGAGGACGATCCATAGAAAATAAAACTGAGGCGTGCGCAGGGCTTGGTCCGCATGCACGTGGCCTAGGGTCATCATGCGTTGGTTGGACTGCCCCTCGGTGGGTGGTGTCCACCCCTCAGGAAGCCAGCCCTCGGCAGGAACGCGATAGGAAAAGGCCGCCACCATCATGATCACGAAGTACACCAGACCCAGCGTTGAAAAGGTGGCCGCCGCTCCTGTGTTGCCACTCCCCACAAGGTAAACCCCATCCTGCAAGGAGGCATGGACCCGCGACACGTCAGCAGCCGAGGCCACCACCACTTCCTGCCATGCTCCATCAACCTCGGCATAGCGAATACCCGCCTCGGTTTTCATGGAAAGGTCTGAAGCGCTACCGAGATAAGTGGGTGCCTTGAAAAAAGCAGAGAGCAAGGCCTCCTTGACCGGAGCACCAATCATGGCACCGCCTCCAAACCCCATGATGGCCAGGCCCGTGGCCAATCCACGGCGGTCGGGAAACCAGCGAATGAGCGTGCTCACGGGCGAAACGTAGCCAAGGCCAAGACCACATCCGCCCAGGGCACCGTAGCCCAGGTAAATCAACCACAGCTCATGCATGGCCACACCAAGACTTCCCACCAGAAATCCCCCACCCCAAAGCAATGCGGCCGTCACACCGACACACCTGGGGCCCACACGTTCAAGCCACTTGCCAGCCACTGCAGCAGCCAAGCCAAGAAAGACGATCGCAACAGAAAAAATCCACACCACCGAGCTGAGGGACCAGTCAGAGGCAGCGGAGCCAACAACTCCCAATTCCCGGATCAACGCCGGATTGAAGATACTCCAGGCATACACGGACCCAATGCATAGATGAATGGCAATCGAAGCAGGTGGTACGCGCCATCGATTGAATCCAGGGGGAGCCACAATGGACTCCTTGAGGAGGATCTTGGGAATCATACATCAACCTTAGGCAGCCATTCTTGGGAGGTAAATCTCAAAACCTCAAAGGAATCCTGATCACCAGACTACATTGTGAAAAACAAAAAAGGCGGACCCGAGGACGGATCCGCCTTGCACCCAATCAATGGATTGGAATGCGCTAAGCTTATTCAGCGATGTAGAACTGGGCTGACTGGTCCGGAGCCACCGAGTAAGGGGAGGTGGCACCAGCCACCGGCGCATAAGGGCCCGTGACACCGGAGGCGCTCTTCAGAACCCCTTCAAACTCGATCACCACCGACCCATCGGACAGGGCAATGGAGTTGATCTGGCCATCGCCGCCATCGCCGCCAGTTCCAGGAGTGAAAGGCACTTCAGTCATCCCAGCATCGTAGTGGGCTTTGGCCTGAGCTTCATTTAAGGCTACATTGTAGAGAGCAAACTCATCCAACCAGCCATCATAATGAAACAACTCAGAGGAGTTGAATAGTTCTGGGGTGCTGACGCTATTGACGATGAGGTCATGAAAAGAGACCTCATTGTTGCGCCGACCGATAGCAATGCCATCGGTGTGATTGAAGAGTTTGTTGGCACCTTCCACCACACCAAAGCGCTCGCCATTGATGTAACCAGTCAGCGTACCTGACAAATCACCATCTTCCCTGGCTCCCGCATAAACCAGCACAACATGATAAACTTCATTGGCTTTGACGGTCGTATGAATGGCAATCGCATCCCTGTCCGTGCCATACCCTACCGCATCATTATAAGGGAGCACCCCACCCCAGGGTGTGGCCTCTGCTCTGTTGACCATGTTGAACCAAAGCTCAGCCTGCTGAGGATTGTCTCCAGACTGGGTCCCCTCGAGATAAACGTTGATGCCTCGCGTGGCTCCACCCTGTTCGTAAATGACCTGACGCTGAGAAATATCCCAACCTTCCATCGCCAATTCAGAGTTGGGTAGATTTCTTGGTTTAAACCAGAACTCAACTGTCTTTTCTGACCACGCGGGATTACCCGACCAGTTATTAATATCGTTGTGATTGGGAATAATGATGCCATGTCCTTGGCTGCTATCAAAGAGAACTGAGCTCGAAGCAGCCCCAGCGGCAAGCCTTTCCTCACCAAGCTGTGGACCATTCTGGTAAGTCCCCTGATTGACATCAGCCACGCCGTTCAAAGCTACGCTTCCACTGATTTCACCGAATTGATAGTAAGCAAACGGACCATCGGTGAGCACGCCACTCATACCGCTTGGAGATTGGAACACATTGCTGACGCTCCGAGTGATAGGCGGCGTGCTTGATTCGACATATGTTAAGACAGCTTCGTGATCCCCTCCGGCAAGGAATCCGTCATTCTGGTAGGTCACTTCGATGGTGTCGCCATCCGTTGTGATTGCCAGAGGCGCTAGGCTTGCTCCGTCCAAGGAGAGGCTGATGGAGCTCTGATCCACTTTGGTATCCCCGTTGGTAATTGAGAAGCTGATTTGATCACTCAGCTCGCCGGAGGAAGGTCCAAAACCAGAAATGAAGGGTCGCGTTTTGGCTGATTTGTAGGCCTTGATGGCATTGGGATTGTCCCGATCGTTGATCAGGATCTTTTGACCATCGACCACACTGAAAAACTCGACGTTGGCTCCACCCGTACCTTCAAACCATAGGAGTCGGGTTGGGTAGAAACCTCCTTCTTCCACGTAAACTTCAAACAAGGAGTCAGATGACCCGCGCCCACCATTGAAACTGCCCACACTGCTGGCGAGTAAGTCGCGGGAATCAGGGCCGATGGTGACATCAAAGCCATCATCGCTGTTCACACCCAGGGTGTGAAACCCCTCGGAAAGTTCCAGGTATGTCAGGAACTCAGCAGCAATCCCATCGGTGCTCTCATTGATCCCAGGGATGTTGGGAATGAAATCATCGGCAAAGCCGGTGTTTTCATTGAAGTTACCCGCTGCGGCACCATCCTGTTCCAGGTTTACGACAGCGATATCCACCGGAGAGAATTCCCACGAGGTCGCATTGATGGGCCCTGCCTCATTCAGGTAGGGCACCCCATCGGCATCGGAATAAGCTCCCGCCAATTGACGATTGGCGTTGTCAATGTCGTTGCCATGCACGTTGCTTGAGATCTGGGAGACATTGGCGACAAAACCAGAACTCGAAGTATCCACCGTGGCGTTGGCCGAAGATGGGGATACCTTTGCGTAAATGTCCGCCACGGTAAACCCGAGACTGGCACTCTGAGCGGCACCCTCGCTATCGGTGTAGGAAAGCTCAACCGCGTGACTACTGAGAGAATCCGGTACCGCAGAGAAGCTGTAGGCAATGGTAGTCACCCCACCGGAAGTGGAGATCGAGGCCGCTGCCGCTTGACCGTTGAGTAGTAACTTGACCGAATCGGCGACGACAGAAGAGGAGAATTGCTGGATTCGGATTTCGAAACCTTCGCGATTACCCCGGAAGGAGGTCACGCGCGGGGCTGAAGTAACAGAGGAAGGATCCAGAGAATTCTTCTTGATCAGTCCCACGATGGCGGCTTCGTTGGAAAACTCCTCAATCCCGACGTAGCCTGTCTGTCCCTCACGCTGCGTGCTGACCGTCACGACATCGTTGGCGGCAAGGCCTTCTAGAGGGAAGACAAGGGTTCCCGATGAGGTGTTGTGGCCACCGTCACTGCGAATGTAATGAGTCTTGGTTTCGGCACCGGGTAGCGCCTGCCCATTGACTTCCACTGTGATGCGCGGGTTAGGACGCACGGCGCTACTTTGGAGCAGATCGTTATAGATCAACATGTAATCGCCAGCTTGCTTGACGGTAATCTTATCCCCGCTGTGGCTGTAGGTCGCATCACTCAGCGAAGCGCTTTCCCACACTACCTGCTCTTTGGAGTTGCTGTTCCAGTCAGTGGGATCGGCTGCATTGGTGGTTTCAGTGCCCTTGCTGAGAAACACACCGCTTTCCCCAATTTTTTCAACAAAGATTGAGGCCTGCTTGCCATCAGGCAGGACTGCATTACCCGTATTGCCCGAATTCAGATAGCGCACCAGCTGGGTGGTGAGAGTCTGATTTCCGCTGACCTCAACCACCCCGGCAAAGTGAACCGAGGACTCAATGTGACCACTGGCGTTGCGGTTGTAACCCTGACGCGACTGACCGCCTGGGACAATCTGACCGTCTAAGAGAATTTCCAAACTGGGAGAAAGTCGTGAGGATGACGTGCGTTGCAGGGGCACGTTGACAAAGACCAAGTAGGTGCCACCACTGAGCTGGATCCCAGCATTACCATTGGAGTGGGAGAACCCTCCGTCTTTACGGTTGGAAGCCCAAGGCAGCTCCAGCGGATCCTCGCCGGCTCCCTCATAATCAGGGTTGAGGTTGACACCAATCAACGAATCAGCGGATAGACCGGAGAAAACACTTCGATTTTGATCGACCTGTTCGACGTAGAGGGTCGCCGTCTGAATTTGAGTGAGAATGGCTGGCTGGGCCGTTTTGAATGCCTTCAGCTCGATCACATCGCCAGCACTCAAACCACGCAATAAAAGATGAGCATGGCAGGATGTCTCACTTTGCATGTTGGTGTTCCTTGGCTGGTTACGGATGTAGCCAGACTGCCCAAGCGATCCAGGGGCTGGGCTTCCATTGACAAACACTTCCAGTGCGGCGCACGGGCGATTATCAGGGGTTTCCACACTAAGGATGGGCATGGTAGCAGCCACCAAGTAGTCACCATCCTCAAGAACTGTCAGTTGGTTTGCCTGATTGGTATCGTGCTGATAGACCGATGGATCAATGGAGGAATATTCGTTGAAAAGAACCGAAATCGGGGCTGCAGAAATCAAGTAGTCTGCATTGCCCTCGACTTGACTACCTTGCAAAAGGGCTGCTTTGGAGACGCCGGCTTGGGAATGAGCTGCCGCAAAAAATGTCAATGCGGCAGCGACCAGCGTATGAAGAAAAAGGTGTTTTTTCATAATACGATGAGTTGGGTGTTGTTACGTGGAACGAAAATATTTAATAAACCTAAGGCATGTGAGGTCAATCCAATTCCATACCCCAACCATCAAGAATGGTCTCATCCCGTTGATGGGGAGAGTTTAGCAAATCGGGAAGATGTGTATCCACCGACGGGTGAACATCGGGCGTTCCTTGCCGAGGATCCAAGGGTTCCAACATAAAGTTGGGAAGATGAGGAATGGTTTCATAATATTACCCTGTCTTTCATGGCTCCAGGTTCACCAGATCACACACTCAGGAAGACTCCCAACCCAAAGCAAAAGGAGGCGGTGGCCAGAAGGTCACCTTGGAAGCGCATATTGGCATCGCTAGGTTCGGTGGCGCTCCTGATCCTGGTCTTTCGCAAAATCCAAGTTCCTCTGCTCTGGCAAACCCTTAAAGAAACCCATCCGGGCTGGCTCGCAGCTGCACTCATGGCATTTGGAGGCCAATGCCTCTTTGCCGGCATCCGCTGGCACTTAGTATTAAGCGCGACCCGCACCAGCATCCACGGGCTCCTGGCCTTGCGCTTGGTCCTCATGGCCCACGCCTTTGGTTTTGTCTTTATGGGACCTCTGGCCGGAGATGTCTTCAAGTGTCGCCTTCAGAGCAAGTGGGCTCGGCAGCCCATGGCTTCCCTGCTCTCCACCACTCCGCTGGATCGACTCTTCGGCCTTCTGGGTGGGCTTTGCTTTGGCTTTCTTATGATCTTCGTGGGCTGGCTCAACGAGGGGCTACCTGCCCTGCCTGCCCCAAAGACAGGCTGGGGTGTTATCATCCTGGTGAGCATCACGGTTCTGATCTGGCTTCTGAAAAAAGCGTTGCAAGAGCCGACCAGAGATGCGGGCCGCAAAAAAGGAATCATGGGCCCATTCCTGGAATCCCTCAAAAACCACTGGCAAGGCGTCCGATCCAACCCGAAGGTGGCTTTGGGTGCCATTGGCTGCGCCATCATGGTCCATTTCTGTCTGACCTTGGTTATGGTTTTCTGCATCCTCTCCATCACACAGGTGGAATATCCTTGGTGGCAGATCCTTTGGGTCTTTCCAGTCATTTCGATGCTCACTGCCATCCCAGTCAGCATCAGTGGGGCTGGCGTTCGGGAAGGCTCGACGATGATTCTTCTGAGCTTCTATGGCATTCCATCGGAAAAGGCTGTTGCAGCCGCCATGCTGACCTGGTGTGTTCAGGCGCTATGGGCCCTGGGCGGATATGCCTTGTTGAAGCGGGAGCGTCGTGCATGGAGACACAAAAGCGAACAAGAGCTTCCCGGCAAAACTGACATCTCGATCATCATACCCACCTGGAACGAAGCCGATCAAATCCCCCGGCTGGCAAAGCACCTGCAGGAGCGCGCTCCGGATTGTGAGTGGATCCTGGCCGATGGCGGGAGCCACGATGCGACATGCTCATTGGCCAAGTCGTTTGGTTTTCGCGTCATCAACTCCGAAAAAGGCAGAGGTTTGCAGCTGGATCAGGGGCTTCAGGCTGCCAAAGGCGACCCGGTTGTCTTCATGCACGTGGACACCCGCCTACCCGATCGATGGGAAGATGCGATGCTCCGATGCCTCAAGGACCCGAGGGTGGTGGGTGGTGCTTTCTTCAAACGCTTTGACCACCCTCATTGGCTGATGCGTGGATCGCGCATTCGCTGTTTGTTGATGATGGTACTGATGGGCAGGGCCTTTGGTGACCAATGCCTGTTTGCAAGGCGAGACATCTTGATGGCAAGCGGCGGAGTGCCTCGACTGCCATTGATGGAAGATCTGGCCATGTGCCAGCAACTCAGGCGACATGGCGACCTGGCTCTGGCCGATGCTTGTGTCATGACCTCAGCAAGACGCTTCCGTCAGCGCGGTGTCCTGCGCACCTACGGTCTGATGGGGTGGCTGTGGTTGCGATATGCCATGGGCACCCCGGCTGAAGCACTGGTTTCCCGCTACCACCCGGAAGAAAAGACTCCAACCTGAAACAGGGCCTGGAGTGCTGGCAGCCGGAGCTTCATGACTCAAAGGGCGTTGCTTCACGCATGCGTATCGTTTATCAGATACCCATGAGTCAGGCATCTCAACGCCACGTCGACGTGGCCATTCTTGGAGGAGGGAGCGCAGGCTATGCCGCGGCACGAACGACAGCGGCCGGCGGGCTGAAGACAGCCGTCATCGATGGCGGGCAGGAACTTGGGGGCTTGTGCATCCTGAGAGGCTGCATGCCAACCAAAGCCCTGCTCTATGCCTCGGAAGTGAAGCACCTCGCCGAAAAAGGAAGCACCTGGGGGCTCCAAATTCCAAAAGTCTCTTTTGACTTTCAGAAGGTCATGGCTCGCAAGGCAGCCATGGTGGAGGAGTTTGCATCCTACCGAAGGGAACAACTGCAGGATGGCCGATTTGAACTGATTCGCTCTAAAGCACGCTTCAGGGACCCTCACACCCTCTTGCTAGAAGATGGTTCCATGGTTCAGGCTGATTCGATCCTGCTGGCTACCGGATCCAGCGTGGCTCCCCTCCCGCTACCCAGCTTGGAATCCATCCAGCCATGGACCAGCAACGATGTCCTGGATCTTAAACGACTTCCCACATCCATCATCGTGCTCGGAGGAGGGCCTGTGGCTCTCGAGCTGGCTCAATTTTTTCTCCGTTTCGGGGTCAAGACGACACTGATACAGCGTAGCAAGCAGTTGCTCAGTGGCTTTGATGAAGACATCGCGTCTCCGCTTCAGCAGGCCCTCGAGGAAGAGGGCATGCAGATTTATACCCATACCCGGCTTTTGAGTGCTTCCCGAAAAGGTGGCATGGATTGCATTACCTTCGAACACGAGGGGAAAACCCGAGAGGTTTATGCCGAGGCAGTCCTTCATGGCTTGGGGAGGGTTCCTAACCTTGGAGGCCTGAACTTGGAAAAAGCAGGGCTGAACCTGCAACAGGGACGTCTGAAGACCGATGCTCAGATGCGGAGCCCGATATCTCATATTTATGCAGCTGGGGATTGTGCGGGCCCTCATGAAATCGTTCATATTGCCATTCAGCAGGGTGAAACCGCCGCGCACAACATCCTCCATCCGAAGAGCCCCCGAACCATGGACTATCGAGCACTGGTTTCGGTTGTCTTTACCGATCCTCAAGTAGCCATGGTGGGATTGAGCGAGGCAGAGGCCAAACGCTCCGGAAGGCGAGTGCTTTGTGCTGATTACCCATTTAATGATCACGGCAAATCGATGCTGATGGAGGCCATGCATGGAAAGGTCAAGCTTATCGCTGACGCGACAAGTGGTGAAATTTTGGGGGGCGCATGCACCGGCCCCATGGCGGGTGACTTGATTCACGAAATCGTGGTTGCGGTTCATCAGCGCATGAGGGCGCAGGAACTGGCAGTGGTGCCCCATTACCATCCGACCTTGGCGGAGATCTGGACCTATCCTGCCGAAGACATCGCCGATGTGCTGAGCTGAACATCCATTGTTGCACACAAAAAGCTTGGCATTTATGGGAGGTCCAAGAGGATGAGCCGCATGGCACTTCCTGCTGATTACCACATGCACACGCCACTGTGCCACCACGCCACAGGTGAGCCCTGGGAACTGGCTGCTCAGGCCGTTGAGAAAGGCTTGTCCGAAATTGGTTTTTCCGAGCACAACCCCATGATTCGGGATGACTGGGATGATTGGCACATGGTCCGCGATGATTTGGAGCTATACGTGGCCAATGTTGAAAAAGCGCGCCAGGACGTACCGGATCTTCAAATCAAACTCGCCTTGGAGACCGATTACATCCCCGGACATGAGGCATGGGTTCGGGAGCTCAAGGAGCAGGCTGATTTTGATTACTTCATCGGATCAGTCCATTACATCAATGATACTTTCGACATCGACAATCCCAACAAAAAGGACCTGTGGGAAAGTGGTGACGTCAACGCCATCTGGGAAGCTTACTTCGAGCGACTGGCCCAAGCTGCCTCCTCAGGGCTCTACGACATCATAGGCCATGCCGACTTGTGCAAAAAATTCAATTATCTTCCCAGCAAAGACCCCCAGCCCTGGTATCGGCATTTTCTGGAAGCCGCCCGAGACCATGATGTGGCGATCGAAATCAATACGGCTGGACTGCGCAAGGATTGTCAGGAAATGTATCCCTGTCCTGACTTGTTGATGATGGCCCAGCAAATGGGAGTCGCCCTGACCTTTGGATCCGATGCCCATGCCCCCAACGAGGTGGGTTCGGATTTCGAAGCTGCCGTGGCGCTGGCCCGCCAAGCTGGTTACACGCACTGGCGACGCCACACCAAGGGAGAGCAGGAAGCGGTGATTCTCTGACAAGGCTTCCTAGAGGAAACCGGCAATGGCATTGGACTTTTCAACCAAAGAGCATGGCCCTAAGGTTTCATCATGCTCCAAAAGCCAGTAAAGACTAAGGCATGGGCCCACCACTGGGCCGAAGTTGCCTTGAAAGGATGCCTCATCCTTCTCTGTTGGGTCGAGGTTTCAGCGGAGGGTTGGAAGGCAGGCTTCAGCCGAACCATCATCACCCCGCAAAAGCCCATCTGGATGAGCGGCTACGCATCCAGGGATCATGCGGCAGAGGCCACGCGCACCGAACTGTGGGCCAAGGCCATGGCCTTGGAAGATGCCCGAGGGCATCGTGCCTTGCTGATCACCCTTGATCTGGTAGGTGTCTCCCGCGACGTCATCCTCCCCATACGCAGAGCTCTTACCAAAGATCACGGCCTGGGCATGGCCGACATTCTCATCAACTGTTCCCACACCCACACAGGGCCGGTTGTCGGTGAAAACCTGCGAACCATGTACGTACTAGATGCCTCTCATTCGCAAGCCATCCTCGACTATACCGAATGGCTGATCGAGGAGGTGATCACCCTCGGCATTCAGGCGGTAGAGGCCCTCCGGCCCGCCTCTCTCCAATACGGTCATGCCCAAGCCACCTTTGCCACCAACCGTCGACAAAACCCCGAATCGTTGGTGCCTGCTTGGCGAGCATCCGGGCGCTTGAAAGGTCCCGTCGATCATGAGGTCCCCGTCCTTTCCATTCGTGATTCGGAACGAGCGCTCATCGCCGTAGTCTTTGGATATGCCTGCCATGCCACCGTATTGAACGATTACCAATGGTCCGGCGATTATCCGGGTTATGCCCAGGCAGCGCTGGAACGACGTTTTGAGGGCGTTCAAGCCATGTTCTGGGCTGGAGCCGGAGCGGACATCAATCCACTTCCACGCCGATCCGTCGAACTGGCCGAAGGCTACGGAGAAGAACTCGGGATGGCGGTGGCCTCCAGTCTGAGAGGTGTCATGAGCGAGGTGTCTCCAACCTTGAGAACTCAATACACCGAAATCGACCTGCGTTTTGACTCATTACCAAGCCCATCAGAACTGCAGAAGGAGGCCGATTCTGACGATCCTTACGCCGCTGCCCGAGCTCGCAAGTGGCTCAAGGTCCTCGATGAGGGAGGACGCTTACCGACCACTTACCCTTACCCTCTGGGAATGTGGCATCTGGGAGATCACCTCCAATGGCTGAGCATGGGAGGTGAGGTGGTCGTCGATTATGCCCTAAAATTCAAAAAGCAGGCCACCCAATCTCTTTGGGTTGCCGGCTATTCACATGACGTGATGGGCTACATCCCATCACGCCGCGTCTGGAATGAGGGAGGCTACGAAGGCGGAGGCTCCATGGTGTATTACGGACAACCCACTCGCTGGTCGGATGCAGTAGAAAAAGAAATCAGCGAAGTCGTCGAATCCTGGTTGAAGCCCTAATCCATCAAGACCTGCATCAGGCTTGTGGCTAGGGATGGGCATGAACCCAACCTCATTTACTGGCGGCCGGTCTTGAGTTCGACAATGTCGTGAGGCGCCGCTTCTCGTTGACCCGCAGGGGTGACCCGGGCATAGCGGGCCTTGGAGCGTAAACCTGGCAAATCTGCGGCTCCCAAATAGCCCATTCCCGATTGTATGCCACCAATTAACTGTGCCAGCACTTTGTCCACAGGGCCTGAAACCTCTTTCAATGCCTCCACTCCTTCGGCAGAAATCTTCCGTGTGCGATCCTTGATGGAGTGACCGTATCGAGCAGCAGACCCTGCTTTCATGGCAGCCAGGCTTCCCATGCCTCGATACTGCTTGTAGAGCTTACCGCTGATCTCCAGGATTTCCCCCGGGGCTTCTTCACAGCCTGCCAGCAAATTGCCACAAATGACAGCGTCAGCCAGGGTCAGGGCTTTGACAATGTCCCCGGATTTGGTGATTCCACCATCGGCCAGGATAGTAACGCCCAACTGCTTGGCGGCTCGACTGGCGATATAGAGCGCCGTCATTTGTGGAACGCCTACCCCGGCGACCACGCGCGTCGTGCAGATACTCCCCGGGCCCTGACCAATCTTGATACAATTGGCACCGCATTCGGTCAGGTAGGAAACTCCACTCCCCGTAGTGACATTGCCAGCGATGATCGGCAGGTGCTCGAAGGCATCGCGAATCATGCGAACCGTCTCCCCCACCCCACGGGTATGACCATGTGCCGTGGAAACAGCGACCGCGTCCACTCCTCGCTCCACCAATGCTTCCACATGGTGCAGGGTTTTTTCGCGGTCCAACTCACCCGATGACGTCCTGGAGGCTGAAACGGCAGCACCACAAAGCAATCGAAACTCCCTGTCGCGTGCCGGCTTGAATTGCTCCTGACGTTCATGGGTGATCCGATCGACATCAGAAAGGGTGAACAAGCCTCGCAGGTGATCCTGTGCATCCACCACCATCAGCTTGTCAATCCGCGGATGCTCGGCAAAGACCCGATCTGCCACGGCAATAGGATCATTTCCCAGATCCTTCTCAGCCAGAGTCATTACTTCACTACGAGGTAAGAGTGCCTCACTCACGGAGCGATTTGCGTTGCGTGGACGTACGACGTTTCCAGGCAACAGACCGATCAATTTTTCACTGGCATCTACCACGGGAAAGGTACTGAAGGTGAACCCCTTCCGTTCGATCAATTCGAGCACCTCGCCGATCAGGGATTCAGGCCGCACAGTGATGGGGTCGGTGATCAGCCCATGGACGTGATTCTTGACCCTGGACACCTCCTTGAGCTGATCCCGGGCCGTCATGTTGTAGTGAATCAAACCCATGCCCCCATGCTGTGCCATGGCAATGGCCATATGGGATTCGGTCACGGTATCCATGTCGGAGGACAGGATGGGAAGATGGAGCTCGATCCCTTCAGCCAAGCGGGTTTCTAATTGGGTTTCCCGTGGGAGGATGTCGGAGTAAAGCGTGCAGAGACTCAGGTCGTCGTAGGTCAACCCACAATTCTTGTGGGTTGAAAAGAAGTCGTCTGCTTGGAGAAAAAAGTCCTTGTCGAGAACGTTTGGCTGCTGCGTGTCTGCCATGTCAAAGTTTCACAAAGCTCACTGTGGCTGGCAAGATGGAACTTAACTATTTTCGATGGCACACTCATGACATTCCTTATGATACAAGGGTTCCCAAAAACTACACCCATTGCTAAAGTGCTTGCGGGACGGAATCAAGAGATGATTCACCGGTGATCTTTCAAGATCGATCACCAGGCCCCAAGCTGCCACAGGCACCATCCTTGCGCAGGAAACCTTACGACACGGCTACAATGACCAGAATCAACCATTCGAAACCAACCATGCACCGCTTTGGGTGCAACCCATGGATGATCCTTCTCTCTGCATGGGGAGCCACCCTTCAGGCCGACTCGGGTCGCCCTCAACCGGCTATTCCTGTGTTCAAGGATGGAGAAGCCCAAATCGTGGAACGCTTTGCCGATCCAGACATGTGGATTCGCCATGACCTATGGGTGGAGACCTCCTTTGATTCCGATGGAGATGGGCGACTAGACCGCATGCACGTCGATGTCACGAGACCTCGACAAACCGAAACCGAAGCCCTCAAGCTGCCAGTCATTTACGTCACCAGCCCTTACTTTGCAGGAACAACGGGGGCCGGCACCGAGTATTTCTGGGACCCACACCAGGAATTGAGTCAGGCCCCTCCTGAACGCCAAGCCGCTCCAGCGGTGGAACGCCGAGGCGAACGCCCGATCATTTCAAAGAGCCATGCCAAGACGTGGGTTCCGAGAGGTTACATCGTAGTCCATTCTTCATCACCCGGAACAGGGCTCTCGCAAGGCTGTCCCACCGTAGGAGGAGCAAACGAATCCCTGGCCCCCAAGGCAGTGGTCCAATGGCTTACAGGCCATGCCAAAGGCTACACCTCCATGGATGGCATGGAGACCACAGAGGCTTTCTGGTGCAATGGCAAAGTGGGCATGACCGGTACCTCCTACAATGGCACGCTTCCTCTGGCTGCTGCCACCACGGGAGTCGAGGGACTGGAGGCCATCATTCCAATCGCACCCAATACTTCGTATTACCATTACTACCGAAGCAACGGATTGATTCGACACCCTGGAGGATACATCGGTGAGGATATCGACTGTCTCTATGATTTTATTCACAGTGGCAATCCTGATCGAGCCAGCTACTGCGATGAGATCATCCGCGATACGGAAATGGCCCAAGGCATGGATCGAACCCATGGAGACTACAATGATTTTTGGGCTGGCAGGGATTATTTGAATCATCTGGGTCCCATGAAGGCAGCCACTCTCATGGCCCATGCGTTCAACGATTGGAACGTCATGCCCGAGCACAGCGTGAGGATTTATCAGGCCCTCAAAGAAAAAGGCCTTCCCGTGCAGGCCTACTTCCACCAGGGAGGCCATGGTGGAGAGCCCCCACTGAAACAGATGAACCGATGGTTCACACGCTATCTCCACGGCATTCAAAATGGCGTGGAGAATGAACCTCGTGCATGGATCGTGAGGGAAAAGGATGAACGGACCAACCCCACCTCTTATTACGATTATCCAAATCCGGCAGCCGAGGCTGTGACACTCTATCCCCATCCCGGTGCCCCCGGGCATGGCTCCCTGAGATACACCCCCGTTTCAGAAAGCGTCATGGAATCGCTGGTCGACAATTACTCCTTCGATGGCGAATCGCTGGCGCGTGCGGAGTGGACGCAGCATCGCCTTCTTTACCTAAGCGAGCCCCTGGAGGAACCTCTTCATCTCTCCGGCACCCCCACGGTCACCATCCGCCTGGCCAGCAGTCGTACGGCAGCCAATTTGTCCGTCTGGCTGGTCTCCCTTCCATGGGATGATGGAAAGAAAAGCAAGATCACCGACAACATCATCACACGAGGTTGGGCCGACCCTCAAAACCAGGATTCTCCAAAGGATAGCTCACCTCTCACGCCGGGAAAATACCGTACCCTCACCTTTGATCTGCAACCGGATGACCAGATCATTGCAAAAGGACAGCAACTGGCATGGATGATCTTTTCAAGCGATCAGGATCATACCCTGTGGCCGCGTCCGGGAACCGAGTTGACCATCGATCTGGAAGCCTCGTCCTTGACACTCCCCATCGTCGGCGGAAAGGGTTCCCTCGCTTTTGCACTCGATAAAGTGGTTGCCTCCGATCCGGCGCCGTCATCTTCCGGTGAGTAATCAGCCCTCCAAGCGCGGGATCCTTGTCGTCGGAAGCATCAACTCGGATTGGGTGGTTCCCCTTGCCCGCATGCCCCTTGGCGGTGAAACCCTGGAAGCCTCACCCATCCAATATTATGCTGGCGGAAAGGGAGCCAACCAGGCGGTGGCTGCGGCTCGCATGGGCGCATGTGTCAGACTCATGGGGAGGGTCGGCGACGATAGGCATGGTCAGCAACAGCTGGAAACCCTCAACCAGGAAGGGATTCTAACCAGCCTGGTGGGTGTGGATGACAAATGTTCGACCGGGACCGCCATCATACTGGTGGAACCTCAGGGACAGAACCGTATCCTGCTCATACCTGGAGCGAACCATGCCCTTCAGCCGGCTTGGTTGGCATCCCATGACGATGTGTTTCGGAATGCTGAACTGATGCTTGTTCAACTTGAATTGCCCAATGAGGTGGTCGAAAAAGCTCTTCATCTGGCAAAAGAGCATGGAGCTCAGGTCCTGCTGGATCCTGCCCCAGTCCGTCCACTACCCGAAACGTGGAAGGGTATGGTAACCTACCTGACGCCCAACTTGATCGAACTGGCTGGGCTGACCCAAGAGCCCCTCGATGCGAAGAGCCCGACAGGTCAGATTCATCAGGCCGCTCTGAAGTTATGCAGACAAGGGTTCGCCAAAACGGTCATTACCAAAATGGGAGAAAGGGGGGCTCTCATGACGACGCTGAAAGATTCCTACCACTGCACGGCCCCCAAGGTTCAGGCGGTGGATTCGACGGCTGCTGGCGATTGCTTCAATGGCGTCTTTGCCGCCATGCTTCTTGAGGGATGTTCCGACCGCGAGGCCATGAAGTGGGCAGTCCGCGCAGCCAGCCTTTCGGTCACGATTCAAGGAGCGCAGCCTTCCATGCCTCACAAAGCAATGCTCAAGGTTTCCGGGGCCGGATCCGTGTAATCGAAAACTCAGGCCATCGACTCGGAGCTCTCTTCGCCGGAAGCTTGAGCATCAGACAG
>Ga0255767_1000662_pt1 | contig 31237 bp, 22 predicted proteins | sample 071ome_24_FD_179967 | JGI IMG/M metagenome (GOLD analysis project Ga0255767, IMG submission 179967) | Coastal salt marsh microbial communities from the Groves Creek Marsh, Skidaway Island, Georgia - 071402CT metaG (version 2) | ecosystem: Environmental > Aquatic > Marine > Intertidal zone > Salt...
GCGCTTCCGTTGTGCGCTTGCCTGTGATTAGTAGCATTCGCACCAACGCAGCCGTGTATGGATTGGGCAAGGCATCGCACGCATACCAGATCTCCTGTGTCTCAGCAGGTGTTAAGTATGCGTTCCGCTCTTTAATCCGCTCTTTCTCAATCTTGCGCGCAGGGTTGATATCCCGGTCATCCCAATAGATGGCATACCTAGGTTGATTGCTTAGCCAGTTATAGAGCCGAGAAATGCCAGCAACCATTCGATTGGCTGTCGATGGTCGTAATTCTCTATGAGGTGCAATTAGGTCGATAATGGTTTGGCGGGAAATTTTGAATAACAATTGATCGCCAATTTTTGGAAGAATGAACTTCTCCCACTCCGACTGCCAATTTTTGGCATGAGCGGCGCTTTTCCGATGTAATTCCTTCGAGTTGTATAGTTCGTAAACGTAGCGAAGTGTCAGTTGCTCGTCACTCAATGAGCTTCTGGCAATCCTGCGCTTATCAATGGGATTGTCACCACTGCGCTGCTCTAGCTCCATCTGCGCGGCAACTGCGCTTGCAGCTTTAAGATCAATCTGCGGCCACGCTCCAATGACATGCTCGCGTCCACTGTGTCGATACACCCAAGACGCCAGACGACTGGGGTAGATTTTAAGCTTCAATTTGGAGTTTCGCTCTCCCCATTTTCCGGGAGGTGCGGATTTAACGAGATCATCAGCAACCCGCTGATTCATTTTAGCTACCGTAGGCATAATTGAGTCTCACTTAAAATCTGTAGGTGGGTTGTAGAAGTCCCTTTCAAGTCCTTAACCTTAGATTAGCTTAAGGTAGCTAGAAATTAAAAATTTATCAATATAACAATTATTTGTTAGTGCCCTGTTGCTAGAAGTTGTGCAAATGAGTATCCTGAAGAGGATTCCTAATCTGTAGGTAGGGGGTTCGAGTCCCTCCGGGATCACCAAATCATCTGTCAGGACAGGCGGCATCCCGCTCGGCCGCCCTTTCCCTCAGCCGCCCTTTCCCTCAGCCGGCCTCTCGCTCAGGCGCCTTCCCGCTCAGCCGCCCTCCCGCTCAGGCGGCGCTGACGCCAGGATTGTGGCCAGCCCCGCCAGTTGGCCAGCGATCATTCAGGCGATCATTCCGGTGATCAAATAACCCCTCTATCAACGCCATCTTGTCTCAGTATGGAAAAAACTGGTATACCAAATACAGAAAAAGTGGCCGCAGGGGATAAGGGGGACGTCACATGGTTACCATAAAATCAATTCGCGCCCGGGTGTGGAACTGGAAGGGGCCGACGGTGCCGCCGCAGGGGAATTTCTGCACCAACGCTTCGGATATTCTGGGCGATCGCGGCGATGCCATGCAGTCCTTCCGCTTTCACCAGTGGCTGACCTGTGAGGTTGAAGCCAGCGACGGCACTGTCGGCATTGGCAACGCGGCGCTGGCGCCGAGCCTTGCAAAGAAGGCGATCGACGAATTCTACGCGCCGATGGTGATTGGTCAGGACCCGTTCGACTATGCCTATCTGTGGGAAAAGATGTATCGCCGCACGCATGCCTGGGGGCGCAAGGGTGTCGGCATGGTGGCCATTTCAGCAATTGATATCGGCATCTGGGACCTGATGGGCAAGCTTGTTGGTAAGCCTGTTTTCAAACTTCTTGGCGGTCGGACCAAGGACAGCATCCCCTGCTATTATTCAAAGCTTTACGCCGGCCCAGTCGCGGCGATGCAGGCCGAGGCCGAAGAGGCGATGAAGAACGGCTATACCGGTTTCAAGACACGTTTTGGTTATGGCCCGCGCGACGGCATGGCCGGCATGCGCGAGAACATCAAACGTGTCGAGGCGGTTCGCGAGGTCATTGGATGGGACCGCGATCTGATGCTCGAGGCCTATATGGGCTGGAATCTCGACTATACCCGCCGGATGATTCCGAAACTTGAAAAGTTCGAGCCGCGCTGGCTTGAAGAGCCGGTGATCGCTGATGATCTGCGCGGCTATGCAGAATTGAACCGCGGACCAATCCCGATTTCGGGCGGCGAACATGAATATTCGCTTCTTGGATGCGCGCAGCTGCTGCAGGAAAAGGCGGTGTCGATATTGCAATATGACACCAACCGGGTCGGCGGCATCACCGCGGCGCAGAAGATCAACGCGGTTGCCGAAGCGCATCAGATACCTGTCATTCCGCATGCCGGCCAGATGCATAACTACCATCTGACGATGGCCAACATGAATTGTCCGATCGCGGAATATTTTCCAGTCTTTGATGTCGAGGTTGGCAACGAGCTGTTCTATTATATCTTCGCGGGCGACCCGGATGCCGTTGATGGTCATCTGCAGCTTGATGACAATCTGCCGGGCCTTGGGATCACCATTACAGACAGGCATCTCGAACATTTTGATATCGAGGAATAGAGGCACGCCGAACCGGCGGGGAGGCGTTGCGTGACAGATGACCCGGCGGAATCGCATCGGCTGCTCAGTCTTGGTGTCACCATTGCGATTGCCGAGATTTTACTGACAGTTGGTATCTCGGCGCTGGTCAAGCTTGTCGCACCGGAAATCGACACTGTCACTGTGTTGCTGTTCCGCTATGCGCTTTGTCTGCCGCTGCTTGTCGTCACGGCGGTCTGGCAGCGTCGTCGGCAGGCCTTGACCATCAACGCGCCGCGTATTCTTGCGGTGCGGGTTGCAGCCGGGCTTGCCAGCCTGACCTGTTTCTACGCTGCGCTCGATCTGATGTCGCTTGCCAAGGTGACTGTGCTGTTCCAGACAATCACCCTGTTTGTGACCTTTCTCGCACCTTTCATGCTGCAGGAACGTGTCGGATGGCGCCGCTGGTCAGCCGTGATTGTAGGATTTGGCGGGACGCTGATCCTGCTGGAGCCCGGCGCTGCGGGATGGAGTCTTGCCGGTGTGCTGGTCGGGCTTGGATCGCCATTTTTCGGCGCCATCATGATGATCATGCTTCGCCGACTTGGCCAGCATGACAGCCCGGCGACAACGGCCGTCTGGTATAATGGCACTGGCGCAATGCTGTTTCTTGCGCTGGTGCTGGTCTGGGATGCATCGCTGCCGGCAACGCCGCGCGATTTGGTGATCCTGGTACTGATCGGAGTGCTGTCGAGCTTTCAGCAATTCTTCATTGCTTTCAGCCACAAGCTGGCGCCAGCAAGCCTGCTGGCCCCGCTTCGCTATCTTTCGATACCGTTTGGCATTGTGGCTGGAATCCTGTTCTTTGATGAGGTGCTGAGCATGGCCGTGCTTGTCGGTAGTGGGGTGGTGATCGCCTCGTCGATCTTCATTCTGCGGCGCGAGCGCGTGCGTCAGGGGTCACAGGGCGCACGGTGACACTGTTGAATGCCGGCATCAGGCATCAGGCGTCCGGCATCAGGCGTCCGGCATCAGGAAAACAGCCCGTCATGAAGCTTGCGAAGTTCCGCCTTCTGGACCTTGCCCATACTGTTGCGGGGCAGCGCATCGACAAATATGACTGATTTCGGCTGTTTGAATTTCGCCAGCTGGGTCGACAATGTCGTCTCAATCGCGCTGGCCTCGAGTGCCTGATCCTCGCGGACAATGACGGCGACGACCGCTTCACCGAAATCGCGATGCGGCACGCCGATAACCGCGCTTTCCAGCACGCCCTCAATGGCGTCGATCATTCCCTCGACCTCCTTTGGATAGACATTCAGCCCGCCGGAAATGATCAGATCCTTGTCGCGCCCGACAATACTTACATAACCGTCACTGTCGCGCACGGCCATGTCGCCAGTGATGAAAAATCCGTCCTCACGAAAGGATTCGGCTGTTTTCTCTTCCATTTCCCAATAGCCGAGAAAGACATTGTCACCGCGTAGCTCGATGATTCCGATCTCGCCATCGGCAAGTTCGGCGCCTGTCGTCGCATCGGCAATCCGCAGCTCCACGCCCGGCAGTGGAAAGCCCACCGTGCCGGCCCGCCTGTCGCCTTCATAGGGGTTCGAGGTACACATATTGGTTTCCGTCATGCCATAGCGCTCGAGAATGGCCTTGCCTGTGCGGTCCTGGAACTGCCGATGCGTTTCGGCCAGAAGCGGGGCCGACCCGGAAATGAACAGCCGCATATGCGCCGTTGCCTCGCCGGTGAAACCGTCACTGTCCAGAAGCCGTGTATAGAAGGTCGGCACACCCATCATCGTGGTTGCCTCTGGCATCCATCGAAGCGCCGCCTCGGCCGAGAATTTTGGCAGGAAGATCATCGACCCGCCAACCATTGCCATCAGATTGCTGGCCACGAACAGACCATGCGTGTGATAGATCGGCAGCATGTGGAGAAGCACATCATCCGCCGCAAAATGCCAGTAATCGCGCAGCACCTCGGCATTTGACAGCAAATTGCGGTGGCACAGCTTGGCACCCTTGGACCTGCCCGTGGTCCCCGAAGTATAGAGGATGGCGGCAAGATCCTCCGCGCCGCGCGGCACCGCGACAAAGTCCGAATCCTGATTGGCGGCGGCCTCGGCAAGGCTGCCGCTTTCATCAGCATCGAGGGTGAACAGCGTGGCCCCGCCGCGTGCGGCAAGCGGTGCCACGGCCTCGGCAGCGGCAGAGCTGGCGATGACGATGCGCGGTTTCGCATCCCCAAGGAAATAATCAAGCTCGGCGGCGGTATAGCCGGTGTTCAGCGGCAGATAGACACCACCAGCCTTGACCGTGGCCGCGTAGAGCGCTAGCAGCATCACTGATTTGTCGGCCTGTACGGCAACCCTGTCACCAGGGGCCAGCCCTTCGGCAATAAGAAGCCCGGCAAGCCTGTTGGTAAGCGCGGTGAAATCGGCAAAACTCACCTCGCCGGTATCCGTGTAGAGAAAGGTTTTGCTGCTGCTGGCATGCTGTCCGAACACACCGTCATAGAGATGATTGGTCATGGCTGCCCGTGGTCCTGTCTTGAATGGTACTTCTGTCTTGTGTGGCCCGGCGTTACGCCGGAAGCGGGTATCAGGTCAAGTCGAAACGGCCATGTAGCCTGCCAGGTGCCTTATGTGTCGCTTTGTCTGCCTGGATCAGATCGTCGCGTCGAAGGGCCGCCGGCAAATTTTGAATTGACTTCAAAAAGGCTATCGTCTTCTAATTTGGTATACAATAATTTTCCAGTGTTGATCGGGTGTTAACACCATCATCACGCCCAAGCTGTGAGTTTGTGATGCCGTTTGAACCTGCCAGTGACATCCTGTCCGACTATACTGTTCTTGATCTGACCCGGGTGCGCTCGGGTCCGACCTGCGTTCGCCAGTTGGCTGACTGGGGTGCCAATGTGATCAAGATCGAAAACCCTGATACCGCGGGCTCGGATATGGGCGGGTCGCGTCAGGGATCCGATTTCCAGAACCTGCATCGCAACAAACGCTCGATGGTCCTCAATCTGAAGGATCCGGATGGGGTGGCGATATTCAAGACGATGGCCGCCACCGCCGATGTGGTGGTGGAGAATTACCGGCCCGACGTGAAATTCCGTCTTGGCATCGATTACGAAACGCTGCGGGCGATCAATCCACGGATTGTCTATGCCTCGATTTCCGGCTTCGGGCAGGATGGCCCACTTGCCGGCAGGCCGGGCTTTGACCAGATCGCCCAGGGCATGGGTGGTCTGATGTCGATCACCGGCACCCCCGGAGAGGGTCCAATGCGCGTCGGCATTCCCATCGCCGATCTGACGGCCGGCGGCTTCGCCGCGCAGGGTGTCCTGCTGGCGCTTCTCGGTCGTGAAAAGACAGGTGAAGGCCAGTGGGTGCAGACCTCGTTGCTTCAGGCGCAGATTGCGATGCTGGATTTTCAGGCGGCACGCTGGCTGATGGACAGTGATGTGCCAAAGCAGGCTGGGAACGACCATCCAACGTCGATCCCGACCGGTGTGTTCACGACCTCGGATGGCTATATCAATATCGCCTGTGCCGGTCAGCATATCTGGCTTCGTCTGAAGGATGAGCTGGCGGACCCGCGGATGGATCACAAGGATTATGCCGATCAGCCCTCGCGGAGCAAAAACCGTGTCCCGCTGAACGCCATCATCAATGAAAATACATCGCAGAAAAGCACCGGTTATTGGGTGGCACGGCTTGCCGAGATCGGTGTTCCCTGTGGCGAGATCAACAATATCCAGCAGGTTTTCGAAAACCCGCAGGTCCAGCATCTTGGCATGGCACGTGATGTTGTCAGTCAGGAACGCGGCCCGTCGCAGATTGTGGGCCAACCCATCAAGATGAGCCGGTCCCAGGCCGAGATCCGCCGTCCACCGCCGACAAAAGGCCAGCACACTGCCGAAATCCTGGCCGAGTTCGGATATTCCGATGATGAAATCGGCAGCTTTGCGTCGCGAGGGATCACATGAAATTCGATCAGCTTACAGCCCATGCCGATGGCAAGCTTCTGGCCGGCATTGTCGACCGTGTCGGCCATGTTGTGATCAACAATCCGGAACGCCATAACGCCATCTCGCTGGCGATGTACCGCGCTGGTGCCGAGGAGGTGGCCCGTATGGCCGCTGATCCGCAGGCACGGCTTCTGGTCATTCGGGGGGCTGGCGGCAAGGCATTTGCCTCTGGGGCCGATATTTCGAAATTCGAAAATGAACGTTCCAGTGCCGAGGATGTCGAAATCTACGCCCAGGCCAGCAAGGCATTCTATGATGCTGTCTTCACCTTTCCCAAGCCAACTGTCGCGGTGATCCAGGGATATTGTATCGGTGGCGGCATGGGGCTTGCCGTCGCCTGTGATCTGCGACTATGCGAGGATAAGAGCCGGTTTGCCGTGCCGGCTGCCAAGCTTGGCGTCGGCTATGGCTATGAAGGTATCAGGCGGCTGGCGCAGCTTGTCGGCCCGTCGATGGTAAAGGAAATTTTCTTCACCGCCCGCCAGTTCAGCGCCGCCGAGGCCTATGACATGGGGCTGGTCAACAGGGTGTTGGCGCCGCAGATGCTGACAGCCTATGCCGATGATTATGCGAGCCGGATCAGCGAGAACGCGCCACTGACAATCGAATCGGTGAAAGCGATTACACAGTCGCTTCAGGGTGACGAGGCGGACCGCGATCTTGATGCGCTTGCTGCGCTGGTAAAGGGATGCTTTGACAGCGACGACTATATCGAAGGGCGCCGCGCCTTCATGGAAAAGCGAAAGCCGAAATTCACCGGCAGTTGACACACGCTGGACACATGAAGCTGGCAAAAGGAAATTGGGGGAGGAACTTATGACCGGCATGACATTGCGGGACAGGATAGGTATTGATCTTGGTCGACGGCTGCCGCTAGAGGATGGGATCCGCTGGGCGGCCGAAAATGATGTTCGCATCATCGATGCGCAGACCGACATCGCGCCAAACGCGCTCGAGACATTTGATGACGCCCGCTGTGGAACGGTCCGTGACCTGCTCGCCGAGACGGGGATCAGCTTTGGCCTTCACACGCTGTCAGGCGTCAATGTTGCCGAAATCTCTCCCTTCTGTCGTGACGCTGTCGACAGCTACATGAAGGCCTATATCGATCTGGCACCAAAGCTTGGCGCGAAATGGATTGTCGTTCATGGCGGATATCATTTTACCGCCTGCCGCAAGATCAGGATGCAGGCGGCTATCGACAGATTGCGCCGGATTGCCGATTACGCCGCCAAGCGTGATGTGCTGCTACTGCTGGAGAATCTGAACTGGGAACCGGTTCTGGCCGAGGTCAATTACATGCCAGTGACACCGGCGGAGTGTATGCATTTCTTCCGCGAGATCGACAGCCCGTCAGTGCGGTGGTCCTTTACCGCGAACCATGCACATTTCCTTCCCGGGGTGGGAATTGCCAATTTCATTGACGCGATGGATTTCAGCCTGTGTCACGAGGTGCGGCTTGCCGACAATAACGGGGCCTATGAGATTCACCAGCAACCTGGTGATGGCACGATCGATTTTGGCGCCATGTTCAAGAAGATCGAAGGCATGGGCTATACCGGCCACTACACAAACGGGTTTGGATCAATTGACGACATGCTGGCTGGACGCGACTACATGATCGCCCGAGCGCGCGAAGCCGGCCTTGCCGTGGATTAGCTGGCGTCGATGTGGCATGACACCAAAGAATGATGTGGCATTTTTGAACATTGTCCTCTCTCTGAATTTGGTATACCGTATTCTTAAGCTGGTGGCATTTCTCCGCCCAAAGGCAGCAAAAACCACCATCAGGTGGGGGCTGCCTTGGTCGGGGGACAGGCGACTGATCAAGAGCTAGTCCAGCAAAATAAAGATCTATTGGAGCAAATTTCTGGGAGGGACCAATGCTCAGCACTAAGAAAATTCTTTCGGTCGGCGTCGGCATCGCGTCGATGGCCGGTGTCATGGCCATGTCGTCGGCACCTGTTGTTGCCGCTGAAGGCACAATCGAGGTTGTGACCCACGCCGGTGCCGGTGGCGGTACCGACGTCAACTCGCGCATGATGATGATCCGGACACGCCGCGAATTGAAGCAGGATATGGTTGTTGTCAACAAGCGGGGTGGTGGCGGTGCCGCTGCAATGCAATATTTCAACAGTCGTCCTGCCGATGGCAACACGGTTTTGACCTTCACCGTAGGTCACGCCATTGCCATGGCCAAGGGCATGACCGACCTTCGGGTTGAGGATATGGCGCCGATCGCGCGTGGTACCAATGACCCGCAGATCCTGATGGTCAATTGTAAGACCAGCCCCTACAAGACACCTGAGGAATTCGTTGCCGGCATGAAGAATGGTGACGCGATGAAGTTCGGTGGCACCTCGTCAGGCACCATCGACCATCTGACTGTCTTCCTGTGGGCAAAGCGCCTTGGCGTGGATATGCCGACCTACATCCCGTTCGGTGGTGGTGGCGAGCTTGCCACTCAGGTTGTCGCCGGTGCTGTCGATGTTGGCACGCTGAACCTGTCCGAAGCTTCGGCGCCGATCGAGGCTGGTGATCTCTGCCCGCTGGTGATCCTTGGTGAAAACCGCATGGACCCAATTCCGGCTGCCAAGACCGCCAAGGAAATGGGCATCGATCTGGTATTGTCCACGACCCGTGGTTTTGTGACCCATGCCGGTGTCGCTGAAGAGCGTCGCGCCGAGCTTGAGGCCGCTATGATGAAGGCCATGGGCCACTCGCTGTATCAGGCTTACCTGATGAATTCCGGCCTCGACGCGACCTCGCCGATGGGCTCCGAGGCGTGGGGCAAGCAGATCAAGATGATGGTCAATGAATTCGGTCCTGCGCTCAAGGAAATGGGTCTGATCGAATAGGAAGTCTTTCCTGAACGGATCGATGGGCGGTGCGTGCCGTGCCGCCCATCGGTGATTGCTGGGGGACCGTTCCAATGCGACCTTTGATTGTTCCGGGAATTCTTGCCGCGGTCTCGGCAGTGATCATCTATATGGCGTTGCAGCTGAAGCTGTCGCCGCCGATGATTGTTGGCCACAGCATGCAGCCGCGGTCATTTCCGATCTTCCTTATGGTGATCAACCTGATCCTCATTGGCATTCTGGCATGGGAGTGTTTCCGTTCCCCGCCAAAGCCGGTAGAGATTGAGGGGGCCACGACCTGGGTCAGCATCTCGCTGTTCGCCGCTTTCTATTTTCTTACGACCTATGCGGATTTCTTCATCGCCATTGCCGTGGTGATGTTCATTCTGTCGACAAGCTGGGGTGAAAGACGGCTTCACGTTGCCGCCTTGATTTCGGTCACCGTGCCGCTGACCCTGTTCTTGCTGTTCGATGAAGTTCTCAAGATCAGATTCCCGCGGGGACTGATCACCAACTGGTATTACGGCTAAGGGGGCGACAGCAGGATGTTGGAAGCAGTTTCCGCAATGGCCTCGGTGATGGGCGACCCATATCTTCTGGGTCTGATTACAGCCACCACGGTTCTTGGCATCGTCATTGGTGTTCTTCCCGGGCTTGGCGCCACAACCGGGGCGGCACTATTGTTGCCTTTCACGCTGACAATGGACCCGGTTCATGCCATTGCCGTGCTGGCGACACTCTATGTCTCGGCAACGTTTGCCGGGTCGATCACGGCCATTCTGATCAACACGCCTGGCACCTCTGCCGCCGCGGCAACGACCTTTGACGGGTTTCCACTGGCGCAGCGTGGAGAGGCTGGTCGAGCCCTTGGTATCGCTGTTGTGTCCAGCACCATTGGAGGCATCTTTTCGATCCTTGTGCTGTGCCTTGCCGCCCCCATGCTTGCCAAGGTGGCGTATGAATTCAGGCCGCCGGAATATTTCGCGCTGACCGTCTTTGGTCTGTCGATGCTTGCCAGCGTGGGTGCTGGCGGCGCGGTGAAAAACCTGATCGGTGGTGTTTTTGGCGTTTGGCTTGCCACCATCGGGGCCGAGCGGGTGACCTCAATCGAACGGTTCATGTTTGGCAATTACGAATTGTATGAGGGGCTGTCCTTCGTTCCGGTGATGATTGGTCTGTTCGCCATCTCCGAACTTCTGGTGCAATCAAAGCATGCCCACCGCGTTGCCAACATGGTGACGCTGAAGGCCGTAAAACTCCCAAGCCGGGAAGACTACAAGCGTATCTGGAAGACCATCGCCAGGTCATCTGGCATTGGCACCTTCATCGGCATCCTGCCTGCCGAGGGCGCCACAGTCGCCTCGATGATCGGCTATTCCGAAGCGCGCCGCTGGTCGAAGAAACGCGATGAATTCGGCAAGGGCTCGATCGAGGGTATCGCCGGCGCCGAAGCCGCCAATAACGCCGCCACCGGCGGCGCGATGGTGCCGACAATGGTGCTTGGCATCCCTGGAAGTGGCACCACGGCAATCATTCTTGTCGGGCTGATGGTGCATGGGCTTCGTCCCGGACCCTATCTGTTCACCGAACAGGTTGAATCGGTCTATCAGATTTTTGGCGCGATGCTTGTTGCCAACGTCATTTTCCTTGGCATGGGCCTGTATGCGGCAAAGCTTTTCGCCCGCATATCGCTGGTCCCGACGGCCATTCTCTGGCCAATCGTCTTTGCGCTGTCGGTGATTGGCGCCTATGCCCTGAGTGCCTCGCTTCTCGATGTCTGGATCGCGCTGATCTTTGGCGTTGTTGGGTTCTTCGCCCGTCGCCACGGATTTTCGGTTGCACCGATTGCCGTTGGCCTGATTCTTGGCCACATGGTCGAGGTCAATCTGCAGAATTCGCTGAAGATGTTCGATGGTGCCTGGTGGATGATCCTGACCCAACCTCTGGCGCTGCTGTTCCTGGTGCTGGCCTTTCTTGGCCTGTTCGGCTCGCAGCTTGTCAAGCTGCTCACACGCTCAAGCCGTGCATCCTGACCAACCGCTATTCATCCGGCCAGCCTGCAAAGGCTGGCCGCGTTGGCGGTATCTAACAGGTAACAGGCCTATCGGATGATGTGGTTTTGCAGGCGTTCGGTATTCAGCTCGAATCCAAGGCCAGGCGCATCACTCATCGTCAGCCATCCATCCGCAGGGTCAGGCAACCCATCATAGATCAGGCGGCAGACCTCGACCGACGAATAGTGATATTCGACAAGTCCGCCATTGGCGAGGCCGGCCTGAAGATGGGCGTTGAAAAAGGGCCATGCGCCCCCATTGTCGATCCCGACATTGAAGCCCGATGCCAGGGCGGCAATTTTCTGACATTGCGTAAAGCCGCCAGTGATGACGACATTCGGCTGGATGATGTCAACCGCACCGGCAATCAGCATGTCTCGGAAGCGATAGGAATGCGCCTCGTTCTGGCCACAGGCAACCCGCATGCCTGTCTGGCGGCGAAGGTCGGCCATCTGGCGAACATCATTTTGGGTGATCGGCTCTTCGAAGAAGGTGATGTGATAGGGGCTCAACGCTCCTGCCAGCTCAACGGCATGGAAATAATCAAGACTGCAATTGGCGTCGATGAAAAGCTCGGCATCAGGTCCGACAGCTTCACGAACGGCGGCGACGCGGCGTGTGTCTTCGATGATGACATCACTCAGCAGACGTGGCTCGTCTCGCCTTTGTAGCGCGCTGTTGCCAACCGTCATCTTCAAACGGGAAAAGCCACGCTTCATCCATGCCTCAGCTGCGTGTGGCAGCTCTTCAGTTTCATAAAATCCGAACCCGAAGGTGGCATAGACGGGGCAAAGGTCGCGCGCCCCGCCAAGAAGCCGCCAGATCGGTTGGCCAAGCGCCTTTCCCTTGATGTCCCACAGCGCGATGTCGATGGCGGCGATGGCGTGCATGCCAATGCCACTCTGCCCGCGCGGCACCAGCGCCCAGTAGAGCCGGTCCCAGATACGGTCATTATTCAGCGGGTCCATGCCGATGATGGCGGGGGCGGCGATGGTGTCGATGGCAGCCTCGATCGGCTTTGCTGGCCCGATCGAGGTGATGCCGTGGCCGCTGATCCCGGCATCAGTGTCGATCTCGACAACACAGGCCTGATGGCGCGCTGTTTTCGCCGGTGAGGTGATGTCGAGGTTGGCCTCGAGATTCAGGGCATAGGCGCGTATGGCGGTGATCTTCATCAGGCCGCGCTGTCCCAGTGGCTGACCATATCGCAGGCGATGTCAAAGGCGGCGCGGGTTGCCCCGACATCGGCCGTGCCGGTGCCGGCAATATCAAAGGCTGTGCCATGCGCCGGCGTTGTCACCGGAAAGGGGATGCCGCCCTGAACGGTGACGCCGCGGTCGAATCCCATGAGTTTCAGCGCGATCTGCCCCTGGTCGTGATACATGGTGATGATGCCGTCAACCTCGCCGGCCTTGGCCTTCAGGAACACCGTGTCTGAGGGCCAGGGGCCATCGATATTCAGCTGCTGCTGGCGCAACGTCTCCACCGTCGGGGTGATTACCTCGATCTCCTCCATGCCGAAATTGCCATTGTCGCCGGCATGCGGGTTGAGCGCGGCCACTGACAGGCGTGGGCGTGCCAGGCCGGAGCGTTTCAGCGTCCGGTCGATCAGATGCACCGCCTCGGTGATGCGGTGTCCGCTGATATATTCGGGAACGTCCTTCAGCGGGATGTGGCTCGACACGCGGCTGGTCCAGATGCCGTTCAATGTATTGAGCTCGGAGATATAATTCTCGATGCCGAGGAATTCCGCCATGTAATGAAGCTCATCCTCATGCCCCAGCCCGGCCTCGATCAGCGCGGCCTTGTTGAACGGGCCGAAGGTGATGGCATCGATGATCCCATCACGCGCCATTTCCAGCGCACAGTTCAGATTGCCAAGCGCCGAGCGGCCATTCGCAAGCGTGACCTCGGCAAGACGAACCTCCTCAGGCGCAATGGTCTCGCGATCGTGAAGCGCCAGCCCGTCAATGTCTGTCCAGTCGCCAGCCGACCAGTCACCGGTAAGGGCGTCACAATCGGTCATCGTGATCTCGAGGCCGGCCTGCGCCTGCCCCATCTCGAACAGATGCCTGTCACCGATCAGCAGAATGTCGGCCTGATCGAGAACCCCATCCTCGGCGAGAAGCTTGGCGATGAGTTCGGGCCCGATGCCGCCGGGATCACCCGGGATGATGCCAATACGGGGTTTCATTCAAAGCTCTCCTGTTCGTCGCGAGACATAAAAAGGTTCTCGATGGCCGTCTCGATATGGTCGCGCATGGCGCGTGATGTGGCGGCCACATCGCGATCCTGCAAGGCTGCGGTAATGTCCTGATGCTGCTGCAGCGTCGTTGCGCGGCCAAGCTTCCGGCGTGATGACAGGAACCTGGCGCGCCACAGCCTGGCATTGTATTTCGCATGCGTGTCGACCAGTGCGGCGTTGCCGCTGGCCGCCACGATGCTGGTATGGAAGTTCATGTCGGTCTTGAAGAAATCAATCGAGCTCATGACTTCGCTTTTCTCGACCATGCATTGATTCAGGGCGGCGATGGTGGTGATCTGCGAATCGCTGGCATGCGTGCAGGCCAGTTCGCCGGCAAGCGCCTCCAGCGTCGCCAGAACCTTCATGCTCTGCGCCAGCTCGTCAACCGACGGGTTGGCCACGCGCGACCGGCGGGTCGGGGTATGATCGACAAGCCCCTCGCTTTCCAGGATCCGCAGCGCCTCGCGCATCGGGGTTCGGCTGATGCCCAGCACCTCGGCAAGGTCGCGCTCGGGGATATGCATGCCGGGCGGCAGCTTTTCCAGCAGGATCAGTTCACGAAGCTTGTCGGCGGTTTCCTCGCTCAGCGAGCGGCGCTGGCTTGGCTTGATCTCACCCTCATTGACCAGCGATGTCAGCGCGTTCTCCTTGGCCATGACGTCACCGGCCCCAGTGCAGAACAAGCGGCTCCAGCGGGCGCATCAGCCCCAGAAGCTCGTCACGTGTCGGGTCTGGCAACGGGTCGACGGGATGGCGACAGAAATCCGATTTGATGACTCCGCCCGCCACCATCGCCGCTTTCGCCGCGCGAAAGCCGCATTGGCGATTTTCGTGATTGATCACCGGCAGTACCGCCGTATAGCCGGCCACGGCGGCATCGCGGTCGCCGGCGGCGTGCGCGCTGATGACCGGCCGGATCAGATCCGGGATCAGCGCCGAGGTCATCGACCCGCTGGCACCGGCGTCAAGATCGGCAAGAAGCGTGATACCCTCCTCGCCATCGAACGGCCCCTCAACAGCTTCGCCGGCGGCCTCGAGAAGCGCCCGCATCTTTGTCGCCACGCCGGCTGATTCGATCTTGAACAGTTTCACCATCTCGATCTCGCGCGCCATTCTGGCAAGAAGCGGCACCGGCAGATCGACGCCGGACAGCGGCGCGTCCTGGATCATGATCGGAATGCCGACATCGCCGACCATCCTGAACTGGTCGAAGGTCTGCTGCGCGTTGCCCTTCAGCAGAGCGCCATGATAGGGCGCCATCATCATGACAATGGCCGCACCAAGCTCTTTCGCCTGCTGCGCCCGCGCCACCACGATATCGGTGGCGAAATGGCTGATCGTGACGATGACCGGCACGCGGCCATCGACATGGGCAAGACAGAGTTTCGTCAGATGCTCGCGTTCGGCATCGGAAATCAGGAACTGCTCGGAAAAATTGGCAAGGATGCAGATACCGTCGCATCCCTGGTCAATCATACAGTCAAGCACCCGGCGCATGCCGTCATCATCGACCGCGCCGGATTCGGTGAAGGGTGTCGGCGCGACAGGCCAGATACCGCTGTAGGTACGGGTGGTCATTGTGGCCGTGCCTCCTCAGGGAGCGATGTAGCTGGTCTTGACGACAGTGTAGAATTCGCGGGCATAGCTTCCCTGCTCGCGCGGGCCGTAGCTCGACCCCTTCCTGCCGCCGAACGGGACGTGATAATCGACACCGGCTGTCGGCAGATTGACCATCACCATGCCTGCCTTGGCGTGACGACGGAAATGCGATGCCAGCTTCAGCGATGTTGTGCAGATGCCCGAGGACAGGCCAAATTCGGTGTCATTCGCGACAGCCAGTGCCTCGTCATAATCATCCACCTTGATGATCGAGGTCATCGGACCGAAGATTTCCTCGCGCGACACCCGCATGGCGTTGCTCGCACCGGCAAAGATCGCCGGATGCATGAAGAATCCATTGCCATTGCCAAGGCCACCGCCGCGGACATCACAGCCCTCTTCCGAAGCCAGCGCCAGATAGCGCATGTTCTGGTCCATCTGCGACTGGTCGACAACCGGCCCGATCTGCGTCTTCGGGTCCAGAGGATCGCCAACCACGAGATCGGCCGCGGCGGCGGTCAGCCGGTCAAGGAAGGCGTCGTGAATGCCCTTGGTGACGATGAGCCGCGACGAGGCGGTGCAACGCTGGCCGGTCGAGAAGAACGCCCCGTTCAGCGCCGCGCCGACGGCGACATCGAGGTCGGCATCATCGACGACAACCATCGGGTTCTTGCCACCCATTTCAAGCTGCACCTTCTTGCCGTTTGCCGCGCAGTCGATGGCCACCTGACGACCGGTCGCGACTGACCCGGTAAAGCTGACGGCGGCGATATCGGGATGCTCGACAATGCGCGCACCAACCTGTGAGCCGGGACCCATCACCAGATTGAACACGCCGGCCGGGCATCCCGCCTGTTCCAGGATGTTTGCCAGCTCCCAGGCACAGCCCGGGGTCAGTTCGGCCGGCTTCATCACCACCGTATTGCCAAAGGCAAGTGCCGGTGCCATTTTCCAGGCCGGAATGGCAATCGGGAAATTCCATGGCGTGATCAGCCCGACAACACCGACCGGTTCCCGCTCGATCATCACCTCGACACCGGGGCGCACCGACGCCACCGCATCTCCCGTGTTGCGAAGCGCCTCACCGGCAAAGAATTTGAAGACCTGCGCCGCACGGACAGTCTCGCCAACCGCCTCGGCAATTGTCTTACCTTCCTCGCGGGCCAGCAGCCTGCCAAGCTCATCCTTGCGCTCGACAATAAGCGCGCCGGCTTTTTCCAGAACATCGTGACGCAGTTGCGGGCTTGCATGCGCCCAGTCGTCGAGCGCCGCCATCGCGGCTGCCACGGCCTCGTCGACCCGCGGCGCGCCGCCACGGGCATAGGTGCCGATGATATCATCCTGATTGGCCGGATTGCGGTTGGTCGTGACGTCCGAATCGGCAACCCACTGGCCGCCGATGAAATGTGCGAAATCCAAGACTCTCTCCTGTGTCCCGATGGTGTGACCGGCCGGAAATGGCGCCGGTCAGCACTGTTGACACATGGTATACCAAATTATGAAAAAGGCAAAGTGGCGGATGCCCCGGGACGGCGGATCAGACTCCTTTCCAGTCGGGTTTGCGCTTGTCGAAAAAGGCGGTGACGCCCTCCTTGAAATCAGCGCTTCCAAAGCACTGTTCGACAAGGTCGTGATCGTCCGGAAGCGGTGTCATGGTCTGCAGCCGGCGCAGCCCGCGCATCGTCGCATCAAGAGTCAGAGGCGCCAGCTCGGTGATGCCGCGTGCCGTCTCCTCGGCACGGCTCAGCACGGCGTCCCGGTCGTCGAGACATTCCGAGATGAAGCCTGCCGATGCGGCTTCCTCGGCACCGATCAACTGCGCTGTCAGCAGCATGTATTTGACGCGTGCCTCGCCAACAAGCCTGACGAACCGGTTCAGATTGCCGATGGCAAGGCAGTTGCCAAGAGTGCGGGCGATTGGCGCCCCGACCTTCAGATCACGGCTGCCAATCCGGATGTCGAGCGAGGCTGCGATGGCCGCCCCGCCACCGGTGCAGAATCCGTTCAGCGCGCCGATGGTCGGCACCCGGCATTCCTCGATCATGGTCAGGGTGCCGTCGATCATCTGCTCATAATCGATGGCGTCCTGTGCGGTGAAACTCCGGAACTGCGAGATATCGGTGCCGGCGGCAAAGGCGGCATCGCCGCCACCCGAGAAAATCAGCACCCGCACATCATCCGGGTCAGCGTCGGTGCCGACCGTCACGCAGATCTCCCTGATCCGGTCATACATTTCGAACGTCAGCGCGTTGCGCCGGTGCGGCCGGTTCAGGACAATATGACCGATCCCGTCGGTTACGCTGTATTGCAGCTCTGCATCGTCTGTCATGGCGTCCTCCCGATCAGGCGGCAACGGCAGTTTCAGACAGGAACTGCATGGCTGCCTGAACGCCACCTGACTGGTGCGGAATATCGGCAACGCGAAGTCCCATTTCGACGCCGCTCAACGTGCCGGCCAGCATCAGGTCGTTGAAATCGCCGAGATGCCCGATCCGGAACACCCGACCGGCCAGCCGTGACAGCCCGTTGCCAAGCGACATATCGAAATTCGCCAGCACCGTTGCCCGGAAGGCATCGGCATCATGACCTTCCGGCATCAGCACCGCGGTCAGCGAGCTGGACCAGTCGCGCGGCTCCTGGCACAACACCTCCAGCCCCCAGGCCTGGACGGCGCGGCGGGTCGCCTCGGCATGCCGGTCATGGCGTGAAAAGACATTGTCGAGCCCTTCCTCGTGAAGCATGTCGATCGCCTCGGCAAGACCATAGAGAAGGTTCGTTGCCGGCGTGTAGGGAAAGGCACCGCCGGCGTTGGCGGCAAGCTGTTCCTGCCAGTCCCAGTAGGAGCGTTGCTGGCCGTTGCTTTTTGATTCGGTTATGGCGCGCTCGGAGATCGCATTGAAGGACAGGCCCGGCGGCAGCATCAGCCCCTTTTGCGATCCTGACACGGTCACATCGACACCCCATTCATCATGCCGATAATCAATCGAGGCCAGTGATGATATGGTGTCCACCATCAACAGCGCGCCATGGCCGGCGGCGTCCATCGCCGCCCGCACCTCGCCGATGCGCGAGGTCGATCCGGTCGACGTCTCGTTATGGACAACGCAGACAGCGCGGATCCGGCCCTCGCCATCGGCGCGAAGCCGGTCCTCGATCGCCTGCGGGTCAACGCCGCGGCGCCAGTCCGTTTCCAGGAACTCGGTCTCGATCCCCAACCTGTCGGCCATCTTCTGCCACAGGGTCGCGAAATGGCCGGTCTCGACCATCAGCACGCGCTCGCCCTCATTGATCAGATTGACAAGCGCCGCTTCCCAGGCGCCGGTGCCGGAGGCCGGATAGATGATCACCGCCGAATCGGTCTTGAAGATGGTTTTCATGCCATCAAGGCACTGCTTGCCGATTTCGGCGAAGGCCGGGCCACGATGATCGATCGTCGGATGATCCATCGCCCGCAAAATACGGTCAGGTACGTTGGTCGGTCCCGGGATCTGCAGGAAATGGCGCCCGGCCTGATAGGTGCTGGAACTCATGTGCGGTAATCTTTCGCGTTGGAATGATGATGGCGATAGCCTAGATTCTTCGCTGTCCACGCACAACCTTGTGGATGTTGCCGCGACGCTATGCCCACTCGCGCTTTGTCCGCTCGCGATGAAACTGCAACATCCTGTCCCGATTACCGAGTGAATCCATGCCGAACGACATTCGCATCCCGTCCTTTGACCCGTTGAAAGCCGCGCTTGACGGCGCGCTGTTCGATGATGCGTTCGCGCGTGGACGCTATGCCACCGATGCCTCGATCTACCAGATGATGCCGCATGCGGTGGTGGTGCCGGAAAGCCTTGCCGATGTCGAGGCGACACTGGATTTCGCACGACAGGAGGGGCTGGCGGTACTGCCGCGCGGTGGTGGCACCTCGCAATGCGGACAGACGGTGAACAACGCCATTGTCATGGATACCAGCCGGCATCTGAACCGCATCCTCGAGCTTGATGTCGAGGCGCGTCGCTGCCTTGTCGAGCCGGGCATCGTTCTTGACGAGCTGAACCGCCAGCTGAAGCCGCACGGGCTGTGGTTTCCGGTCGATGTCTCGACCTCCAGCCGGGCGACCATCGGCGGCATGGCCGGCAATAACAGCTGCGGTGGCAGGTCGATCCGCTATGGCATGATGCGCGACAATGTCACCGCCATCGACGCCATCATGTCAGACGGCTCGAAGGCGCGGTTCGGCGATACGAGCAATGTGGTGCCGACCGGCATGCTGGCCGATCTGCAACCGCGGCTTTTGGCAATGGGCGCGCGCCACAGCCGCGACATTCTCGATGGCTTTCCGAATGTGCTGAGGCGGGTCGGTGGCTATAATGTGGATGCGCTGATGCCTGATGCGATGGCGCTTCGGCCTGGTGGCCGGACCGGCGACGGCATCAATCTGGCGCATCTTCTTGTCGGCTCCGAGGGCACGCTTGCCTACAGCACGGCGATCGAGCTGAAACTCTGGCCCCTGCCGGCAAGGAAGCTGATGGGGATCTGCCATTTCCCGACCTTCTACAAGGCGATGGATGCGGCGCAGCACCTGGTCACGCTGGACCCGGTGGCTGTCGAGCTTGTCGATGACACGATGATCGCGCTTGGCCGGTCGATCCCGATCTTCCGGAAAACCATCGAGGAGGCGGTGCGCGGCGATCCGGCGGCGCTTCTTGTGGTCGAGTTTGCCGAGGATGACATGGCGGAGAACCAGCGCCGTCTTGAACAGCTTCATGCCATGATGGCCGATCTTGGCTTTGGCTGGGAGAAGGGCGGTGAATGGCGCGGCGGCGTCGTCGATGCCATCGACCCGGCGATGCAGGGGCGGGTTGCCGAAATGCGCAAATCGGGCCTGAACATCATGATGAGCATGAAGAGCGAGGCCAAGCCGGTCTCCTTTCTCGAGGACTGCGCGGTCGAGCTGAAGGATCTTGCCGAATATACCGACAGTCTGACGCGCATTTTCGACAAGCATGGCGCCAAGGGCACCTGGTACGCGCATGCCTCGGTCGGTTGTCTTCATGTGCGGCCGGTGCTGGACATGAAGCGGCAGGACGGTGCCGACACGATGCGCGCCATTGCTGAGGAGGCGTTCGAGCTGGTGCGGTCATTCGGCGGCTCGCATTCCGGCGAGCATGGGGACGGCATCGTCCGCTCGGAATTCAACGACACCATGTTCGGGCCGGTGCTGCCGGATCTGTTCCGGCAGGTAAAGGCGATGTTCGATCCGGCCGGCATGTTCAATCCTGGCAAGATCACCGACGCACCGAAGATGGATGACCGGTCACTGTTCCGCTTCGCCCCCGGCTACCGGGTCGAGGACCGTGACACCATCCTCGACTGGGCCGACTGGCCGGGGCGTGCTGGCGGGATGCAGGGCGCGGTCGAGATGTGCAACAACAACGGTGCCTGCCGCAAGCTTGAGGGCGGTGTGATGTGCCCGTCCTACCGCGCCACCCGCCATGAACGCGATGCCGTGCGCGGCCGCGCGAACTCGCTGCGGCTGGCGATGTCGGGCCAGCTTGGGCCGGACGCGCTGACGGGCGATGCGATGGCCGAGACGATGAAGCTTTGCGTCTCCTGCAAGGCCTGCAAGCGGGAATGCCCGGTTGGCGTCGATATGGCGCGGATGAAGCTGGAGGTGACAGCGGCGCGCGCCGCGGCGCATGGCATGTCACTGCATGACAGGCTGGTGGCTTTCCTGCCTGCCTATGCCCCGATGGCCTCGCGTCTTGCCAGCTTCAGCAATCTTGTCCAGGGGGGCTGGCGGCATCTGCCGGGCGTCGCCGGCCTGGTGTCGCGCCTGACCGGCTTCACCACAAGACGCGCGCTGCCGCGCTGGCATGCAAATGCGTTTGGCGCCAGCGAGATTGCCAGCAGCCCGACCGGCACCGGCACACCGGTGGTGCTGTTCGCCGATACGTTCAACCGGTATTTCGAGCCGGAAAATCTGCGCGCCGCGATCCGTGTTCTCCAGCGTGCCGGCTATGATGTCTTCGCTCCGGCACCGGCATCGGGAAAGCCGCTATGCTGTGGCCGTACCTATCTGTCATCCGGCATGGTGGCGGCGGCGCGGGCCGAGGCCGAACGTCTTGTCGAGGCGCTGTATCCGCTGGCCCGCAGCGGTGTGCGCATTGTCGGGCTGGAGCCGTCATGCACGCTGGCGCTGCGTGACGAGATCCCGGCGCTGCTGGCATCTGCGCAGGCCGAGACCGTTGCCGAATCGGTTCTGACGCTGGCCGAGCTTCTGGCCGAGGATCAACCGGATCTTGGCCTTCCAAGCGGTGACAGGGTGCGCCGGGCAAAACTGCATGGCCATTGCCACCAGAAGGCCTTTGACGCTGTCAGGCCGATCGAAGCCGTGCTTCGTGACCTTGCCGGTGTCGAGGTCGAGACGATCGAGACCTCCTGTTGCGGCATGGCGGGGGCTTTCGGCTATGGCCGCGATACCTATGATGTGTCGATGAAGATGGCCGAGGCGTCGCTGTTGCCGGCGGTACGGGATGCCGATCCTGACCAAGCCATTCTGGCCGATGGCACATCCTGTCGTTGCCAGATCGGCGATGGCACCAACCGCGAGGCGCTGCATCTGGCATTGTATCTTGATCGCCTCGCCGACATGGGATCCCGCACCGGGTCCGGCAGCTGACAGAGGGCCGCCGCCGCAGAAGTTGCCGAATAGTTAACGCACATGTTCGCCTCATGGGTGTAGAGGCTGCCGATGGTGCTGGCAGGTTTGCGGCCGCGAGGCATTTTCCAGCAAGAATTAACCTAATATTTACAATTTAATTTCTGGTTAATTCATTCTGACATATCAGTGAGGATGAACCGAAAGACACAATCGTCAAAGTTGCATAAATATCAGTTATTCATGCTTTTTTTACTTTCTTTCCGACCATTGATACCCGGCAGGCAGGTTCAATCACTGATGTCTGTCTCTCATGTCCTCTTCCTTCAAGTCTCTGTCGCGCGTGTCACGCGACTTTCCTGTCCCGGTTCGCCCCCTGATGCTTGCTCTGCTGCCGATCTGTCTGTACGCCTGTGCCGGCGGTGGGGGTGGTGGTTTGTCAACCGCCGGGCCGGTGGTCCTTGTCGATGGCAGTGACAGGTTCGCCGATGGCGGCGCGGAACCGACACCAGCTCCCGAGGCTGACCCGCGAGACCCTGCGCAAGGCGGCACACCAACTCCCGGCACGGTTCCCGATCCGGTCTTCTATGAAACCTCGGAATATTATGGTGGCCAGTGGCGCTCACCGCTCGAGGTGACGCGATTCAGCGAGTCCTATGCGCGCGGCTGGACCGGTCTTGGCTCTCTGGTGACTGTCGCCGATACCGGCGTTGATACAACCCATCCAGACTTGATCCCCGGCCTGATGCATGGCCGCGATTTCACCGAAACCGGTCTGCAGGATACCAACGGGCATGGAACGCATGTGGCGGGAATCGTCGCGGCGCGGCGCGATGGTTTTGGCATGCATGGCGGTGCCTTCGATGCGGATCTGGCGATCGCCAAGGTGGCGTCGGGGTGGAGTTATGATTTCGATCTGGCGCGGGCCGCCGCCTGGGGTCGTGATCTCGGCTCGGTCGCGGTGAATGTCAGCGCCGCCTATCTTCGCGACTACCGGCTGGAAGAGAAACTGGTGAGGATCGGAGAGGGCAGTTACTACCTTGATGATCCGTATCACGGCGTGAACGGTTTCTATGGCATGGGGCTGGCGGCTGCCGACTGGCGCGCGGCGCTTGGCCCGGGGCAGATTCTTGTCAAGGCGGCAGGCAATAACGACACCGATTACAGCGCCGGAGCGAACCAATGGGCCACCGCCACCGATTCGCAGGGGAAATTGATGCTGAACGGCCAGATGCTGATTGTCGGCAACTGGGATGCCGTTGCCGAACGGATCACCGGCAATCGGGCCGGCAATGTCTGCACCAGCTGGCGGGACGGCGCATGTCATGACGCGGCGCGCATCAGCGACGCTTTCCTGATCGCCCCCGGGGTCAATATTGTCTCGACCTATCCCGGGGGCGGCTATGCCGCGATGACCGGCACCAGCATGGCGCCGCCGCTTGTGGCCGCCGCTGCCGCCGTTCTGCACCAGACCTGGCCGCATCTGAATGGTCGGCAGCTTGCCTCGCTGTTGCTTGAGACCGCGAATCGGGACATCCCGGGCTATGCCGAGCATGTCCATGGCCAGGGGCTTCTCGATATGGAACGCGCGACCCGTCCGGTTGGCGACAGCGGCGTTCCGACCGGTGACACGGTGGCCTCGGAAAAGCTGGCACTTGAGGGTGGCGGCGCGCTGGCCGACCCGGGGGCAGCGGCACGCGCCGGGCTCTCGGGTGTGATGCTGCTTGATGGCTATGACCGTGACTTCTATGTCGATCTCGGCCACGGGATGGTGACAACCGACACACGGCGCGGCAGTGCCGCCGGTATTGGTGGTCTCTTCGACGGCTATGCCGGCTATTTCGCGGATGACAGCCATATGGCATTCCGCCTGCCGCTCGCGGATGGCATCTATATGGTCAATGGCGCCGGCCATGAGGATGGTGCCTTCCTTGGCAACCGTCTTGGCGGTCTGCTGGGGTCGATTGTCGGCAGCACCACCGCCTATGGGCTGGTCAATCTTGACCGGCGGGCCGGCAGGCGGGGCGGCCGGATCTTTGCGCAGCTTGGCGGCGCGGTGACACAGGTCGAACGCGCGGACCGGCCAAGCCTTCTAGCCGATGCCGCCCCCATCCTGTCCAGCACGGCCAGCCTCGGCGGCAGTCTTCCCCTTGCCGGTGGCAGGGTCGGCATGGTTCTTAGCCAACCGGTGCAGATGACCCGCGCGGCGATGACCTACCGCCTGCCGGTGGCGCGGCGTCTCGATGGCGGGGTTTTATATGCCAGCCGTGAGATCGATCTGAGCCCGGCACGGTGGGAGACCGATATCGGCCTGTTCTTCCGGCACGACGCCTTGCACGGTCACCTGTTGGCCGAAAGTTTCGTTGAATGGCGCCATGACGCGCCGCACGCATTGGCCGGACCGGTTGTCGAGGCCGGGCTGAGGCTGCGTGCTGTCTTCTAGGACCGTCCGTCCGTCGGCGCCATGTTGTTCGGGAAATCATCAGCGGCGGCATGCCGCCGCGTCCGCGTAGTATGCCTGCCCACTGCCGGCCGGGCAAGGCTAGCCGAGTCGGCCATAAAAGGTCATCCGTGCCGCCTGCGACAACGCAATCCCCGGTTCGGTGTTATAGGCAAGAACGACAAGGATGCGGGTGCGCCGGCCAATCGTCGGTGTGACTCGGTGCATCGAATTGCGGCCCCGGAACAGCACCAGCGTGCCGGGGACGACCTCCAGGATGTCGGGCGTGCGCTCGCCATCCAGAACCGCCTCGACACCGGCAAAATTCAGATCGTTTGAATCGGCGTCGCGAAGATCGCGGACATACTGGAATTCGCCGCCGGACTCCGGCGCCTGCAGGAGCAATGTCACGGCAAAGGATGAATTGTCGAAATGCCAGCCAAGCTCCTGTCCGGCCGCCGCGTAATGGACATTGATCGAAGATAGCGGGTCGGCATATTCATGAAGCGCCGTCTCGCCAACTATGGCCGCGATGAACGCCCGGAAGGTCGCCGAGTCATAGATTGCGTGCAACCCCGACCCCGCCGGCACCTGATCGGTGGTGATGCACCCCTTCGACGAGGTGATCTGCCGGTTGAAGACATGATCGGCCGGCAGCGCCGGATCAGGCGGTGTCAGATAGACATTATGCGTCGAGCTTGTGAAGAACGCCTCGGGCGCTGCCGACTCTGCCTCGGCGACAAGGTCGGCGACGGCCCGTTGGCGCAAAAACCCGGGGATTGTCACGACGCCGGCCTCATCGAGGTGCCGCCGACAGTCGGCGATAAAGGCCGGGTCATCCAGCGGACAGGCCTGCGGGTCGATAATTCGGTCAAGCATCTTCAGATCTCCGGACAGGGCGGCGGGGTCAGTATCCCATCGCGCACCCATCCTTGCGCGGATCGGAACCGGCTGTCAAAAGGCCGGTGTCCCAGTCGATGCTGATGGCTTGCGAGCCACCAATGGGCTTTCCTGCTGGTCGTATGTCATGGCCGATGTGGCGCAGAGCGTCGCGCACATCGTCTGGAATTGGTGCCTCGACCTCGACGAAATCACTGAACGGGTTCGGGAAGAAGCGCGGCAAGTCCTGCGCCATCTGAACATCCATCCGGTAATCGAAATGGCGGGTCAGGAACTGCATATGTCCAAAGGCCTGATATTCGCCGCCCATGACGCCGTAGCTCATGGTGACCCGGCCATCCCTCGTCACCATGCCCGGGATCAGCGTGTGAAGCGGTCGCTTGCCGGGCGCGACACCGTTCGGATGGTCGGCATCGACAACAAAACCCTGCCCGCGATTATGCAGCATGACACCGCTTTCGGGGGCCATGATCCCCGATCCGAAATTGTCATAGAGCGAGTTGATGAAGCTGCAGGCATTCCGGTCACGGTCGACAACGGTGATGTAGACCGTGCTGCTGTGGCGTGGCAGCCGGCTTGGCGGCAGCGGGTCAAGCCGGGCGTCCGGCGTGATCTGGCGCCGCAACGAATCGCAATAGGCCGGGTCGATCATCTCCCGCACCGGCACGTCGGCCTGCGCCGGATCGGCCAGCACAAGGCCGCGATCACGATAGGCAAGGCGGCCGGCCTCGATCTCAAGATGCAGTCTCTCGGGCGTGATCGGATTTCCGTCGTCAGGTGCCATGCCGGTCATGATGTTGAGCAGCATCAGCGCGATCACTCCCTGGCCGTTTGGCGGGCACTGCCAGACAGTGTGATCACGAAAGAGGATGCTGACCGGATCGACATACTCGCCAATGGCGGCGGCGAAATCCTCATTCGTGTGGAAGCCGCCAAGCGCCCGCAGCTTGGCGATGATCTCGTCGGCTACTGGTCCCTCATAGAATCCGGCGCGGCCAGCACGGCCAATCCGCTCCAGCGTCGCCGCCAGCGCCGGTTGCGCATGCCGCGCCCCGAGCGGTACCGGCCCCCCATCACGCGCAAACACAGTGCGCGCATCCGCATCAAGCCATTCAAACGCGCCGGCAAAGTCGCGCGCCACCCGCTGTGTGACCGGATAGCCGTCCCGTGCATAGGCGATGGCCGGGGCCAGCAACCGGTTAAGGTCCATCCTGCCATGATCCCGGTTCAGCTGTGTCCAGGCATCGACCGCGCCGGGGATGGTCACCGCATGCGGGGATTGTCGCTCGATCCGCGAGATGCCTTGTTCCAGCAACCGGTCCGAACTCAGCGCCATCGGTGCCCGGCCGGACCCGTTGAAGGCGATGATGTTGTCGCTGCCGCCGGGGGCGTACAGGCAGAAACAGTCGCCGCCAATACCGGTTGATTCCGGCTCGACAACACATTGCACGGCGCAGGCGGCGATGGCGGCGTCAAGGGCGTTGCCGCCATCCTGCAGGATCGTGACCGCCGCCTGGGTGGAAAGCGGGTGTGAGGTGCTTGCCATACCGTTCGGCGCGGCGACAGGTGATCTGCCGGGATATTCAAGATGACGCATGGTGCTGTCTCGCTGTGTGGTCGGAGCATAAGATGAAATCACATCGATCGATAAACCGGAAGGGCCGCCCGCCGGCGGCCCCCCGATAAATGTCTTCAGATCTGTCCGCCGGTCTATTCTGGCGGTCTGCTCTGGCAGTCTGCTCTGCCAGTCTATTCCGCGGCCGATTCCCATTCATCGATGCTTGGGCAGGAACAGATCAGGTTGCGGTCGCCCCAGGCATTGTCGATGCGGCTGACCGGCGGCCAGTATTTGTTGACCTGCCGGTCCATATCCGGACTGGCGGCCTCCTCGCGGCTGTAGGGGTGGTGCCACTCCGCGGTCAACAGATCGGCCGCCGTGTGCGGCGCGTTGACAAGCGGGTTGTCATCGCGGGGCCACTCACCTGATTCGACCTTGCCGATCTCGCCGGCAATCGACAGCATCGCATCACAGAACCGGTCGATCTCGGCGATCGATTCGGACTCCGTCGGCTCGATCATCAGGGTGCCCGCTACCGGGAAGGACATCGTCGGCGCGTGAAAGCCGAAATCGACAAGCCGCTTGGCGATGTCCTCGTTGCTGATGCCGCTACGCTCCTGGATGTCGCGAATGTCGATGATGCATTCATGCGCCACCCGTCCGTTCGCGCCGGTGTAGAGCACCGGATAATGCGGGGCCAGCCGCGACGTCATGTAGTTGGCGGCAAGGATCGCCGTCCCGGTCGCCGCCTTCAGCCCCTTGCTTCCCATCATGCGGATATAGGCATAGGTGATCGGCAGGATGCCGGCGGACCCGAACGGCGCGGCGCTGACCGCGCCTTCGCCGGCCAGCGGTGAGCCCGGAAGGAATGGCACCAGATGCGCCGCGACGCCGATTGGCCCGACACCCGGTCCGCCCCCGCCATGCGGGATGCAGAAGGTCTTGTGAAGGTTCAGATGGCTGACATCGGCGCCGAATTCCGGCAGCGAGCAATGCCCGACAAGGGCGTTCAGGTTGGCCCCGTCGACATAGACCTGACCACCGGCCTCATGGACGATGGCGCACAGCTCGACGATGGATTCCTCGAACACGCCATGCGTCGAGGGATAGGTGACCATGATCGCCGCCAGCGAATCGCGGTGCGCCTCGGTTTTCGCCTTCAGATCCTCGATATCGACATTGCCGTCATCATCGCATTTCACGACAACAACCTTCATGCCGGCCATCGCGGCCGAGGCCGGATTGGTGCCATGCGCCGATTGCGGGATCAGGCAGATATTGCGATGTCCCTCGCCGCGCGATTCATGGTAGCGAGAGATCGCCAGCAGGCCGGCGAACTCACCCTGCGAGCCGGCATTCGGCTGTAATGACACGCCGGCATAGCCGGTGGATTCGGCCAGCATCGCCTCGAGCCGCGCGATCATCGCGGCATAGCCCGCGGCCTGGTCGGTCGGCGCATAGGGGTGGATGTTGGCGAATTCGGGCCAGGTCACCGGGATCATCTCGGCGGTGGCGTTCAGCTTCATCGTGCAGGAACCGAGCGGGATCATGCAGCGGTCAAGCGCCAGATCGCGATCGGCAAGGCTGCGCATGTAGCGCAGCATCTCGGTCTCGGTGCGATAGCGATGGAACACCGGTTGGCGCATGAAACCGTCGGCCCGGCGCAGCGCGTCCGGAATCGTCGTGGCAGGTGCCGTGGCAGGTGCAGCTGACGCTCCCAGCGCTCCGAGAAGCCGGTCCAGCATCGCCGTCGAGCCTGTCTCGTCGAAACTGGCGGCAATGGCGCCATCCATGATCCGCAGATTGATCCCGGCATCGCGTGCCGCGGCGACCAGATCATCGCGATCATCCGGCGCCTCGATGGTGACGGTATCGAAGAAATCGTCATGCCTGACCGTGCGGCCGGCGGCGCGCATGGCGGCGGCAAAGCGGCAGGCAAGGGCGTGCGCGTGACCGGCAATCCGGGTCAGCCCTTCCGGTCCGTGCCATAACCCGTAGAATCCGGCCATCACCGCCAGCAGCACCTGCGCCGTGCAGATGTTCGAGGTCGCCTTTTCACGGCGGATATGCTGTTCGCGGGTCTGCAGCGCCAGCCGGTAGGCCATGCGCCCGCCACTGTCCTGGCTGACCCCGACAAGCCGGCCCGGAATGGCGCGCTGATGCGCCGTGCGGCAGGCGAAAAAGGCGGCATGCGGTCCGCCATATCCAAATGGAACGCCAAAACGCTGCGCCGAGCCAAGGACGATATCGGCACCAAGATTGCCGGGGGCCTCGAGAAGCGTCAGCGCCAGCAGGTCCGAGGCGACGATGGCAAGACCGCCGGCATCATGGATGGCAGAGATCGCCGGCCTGATATCGCGCACCGCGCCGCTGCTTCCCGGATAGCTGATCAACACGCCAAAGCACCCCTCCCCATAGGGGGCTTCCGGCGTTTCCAGCTCGATCTCGATCCCGATCGGCCGTGCCCGTGTGCGCAGCACGGCCAGAGTCTGCGGATGTGTGTCCGGGTCGACCCGGAAGACGGTGCCCTTGCCACGATGCGCGCGGAACGCCATCGCCATGCCCTCGGCGGCGGCCGTTGCCTCGTCGAGAAGCGAGCCGTTGGCGATGTCCATGCCGGTCAACTCGGTGATCATTGTCTGGAAATTCAGGATCGCCTCGAGGCGGCCTTGCGAGATTTCCGGCTGATATGGTGTATAGGCGGTGTACCAGGCCGGATTTTCCAGCACGTTGCGAAGCACCACCGGCGGCGTGTGGCAGCCATAATAGCCCATGCCGATCAGCGAGGTGACCACCTTGTTCTGCGCCGCCAGCGCGCGCATCTCATCCAGGATATCGGCTTCGGACAAGGCCTCCGGCAGGTTCATCTCGTCATGCCGGCGGATGCCGGCAGGGATGACCTCGTCGAGAAGCGTTTCCAGCGACGGGACATCAAGGCTGGCAAGCATGGTCGAGATGTCATGCGGGTTCAGCCCGATATGGCGCGTCTCGAATGCGGCCTGCGGCGTGTTCTGCGGCACGCCATTCACGTCGTTCAGTGATGACTCAAGTGGTGACATGGTGGTCTCCTTTGCTTTTGTTTTCAGCCGGTGGCACCCGGCCCCATCATATGTCTGTGGTAACGCCGTGCGGGTGGGGGCCCGCCGGCGCGTTCTGTCCGCTAGGCAATCATCGCGCTGTAGGCAGCGTCATCCATCAGCTCGTCAAGTTCGCCGGCATCGGCCACCTTGATCCTGAACAGCCAGCATTCCTGCGCCCGGTCGGGCGTGATGCCGGTCAGATCATCCAGCAGCGACTCATTGACCTCGGTGATTTCGCCGCTGGCCGGGCTGTAGATATCGGAAGCGGCCTTCACCGATTCGAACACCGCGACCGGGTCGCCCTTGCTGACCGTGGTGCCGGCCTCGGGAAGCTCGACAAAGACGATGTCGCCAAGCTGTTCGATGGCATGGGGCGAAATGCCGACCGCCCCCGTATCACCATCAAGATTGATCCATTCATGGTCCTCTGTGTAACGCAACATGTCGGTCTCCTTCCTTGCTGTTTGTTCATCCGCGGATATAGCGATGTGGCACCAGCGGCAGCGCCGCGACGGTGACCGGCACCTCGCGTCCGCGAACCAGTGCGTTGATTTCTGTTCCCGGTGTGGCCAGCGCAGCATCGACAAAGCCGAGCGCGGCCGGCGCATCGAGGCTGGGAGCAAACCCGCCCGATGTGACGGTGCCGATGATGGTCCCGTTAAGCGCAAGTTCGGCCCCGTCGCGCACCGGACGGCCACCCTGCGGCAGCAACCCGACAAGCTGTCTGGCAGGCCCGTCATTCCAGTCTTTCATGATGGCACCGGCGCCTGGGAAATCGGCTGCCTCGCGGCGACGCCTCGACAGCGCGAAGCGTAGCCCGGCGGTCACCGGGTTAATTGTCTCGTCAAGCTCATGCCCCCAAAGCGGCAGGCCGGCCTCAAGCCGCAGCGTGTCGCGCGCGCCAAGCCCGGCAAGGCTGACCGCCTCGTCGGCGCACAGACGCTCGGCAAGCTGAGCTGCGTTTTCGGCCGGCATCGAAATTTCGAACCCGTCCTCGCCGGTATAGCCTGAACGGGTGACGATGCAGTCAATGCCGCCGATACGGAAATGCCCGATCTGCATGAAGAAGAAATCATCCAGATCGACACCCAGCCGGCGCAATATCTGCGGAGACTCAGGGCCCTGAAGCGCCAGCAGCGCGCGGTCATCACGAACCTGCATCCTCACATCACCATGCAGATTGGCGCGAAGATGCGCGATGTCGTGGTCAGCGCGGCCGGCATTGACGACAAGCTGCATCTCGCCATCGAGTCGTGCGATCATCAGATCGTCGAGAACACCGCCATTCTCATCGAGGAATAGTGAATAGCGCACACGCCCCTCGGCAATGGCGCCAATATCGGTCGGGGTGAGGCGCTCGAGCGCCGCGTCGGCATCCGCGCCGCCGATCCAGACCTGCGCCATGTGCGATACATCGAACAGGCCGGCCGACTCGCGGGTCGCCAGAT
>Ga0255767_1000668_pt1 | contig 31119 bp, 26 predicted proteins | sample 071ome_24_FD_179967 | JGI IMG/M metagenome (GOLD analysis project Ga0255767, IMG submission 179967) | Coastal salt marsh microbial communities from the Groves Creek Marsh, Skidaway Island, Georgia - 071402CT metaG (version 2) | ecosystem: Environmental > Aquatic > Marine > Intertidal zone > Salt...
CGCATCGCCGCCGCGTACGCAGGCATGGGCCTCTCGCCCGATGGCGGTGCCACGTGGCTCCTTCCGAGGTTGGTCGGGGCTCAGGTGGCTCGTCGTTTCTTCCTCGACAACGGCATGTGGACCGCAGCGGCAGCCCTCGCGCACGGTGCTGTGGATCACATCGCCTCCGAAGAGGACCTGCTGAACACGGCGATGGACCTCGCTGAACGGTGGGGATCGTGGGGGCCGCACGTGCGCGAATCCACGAAGCACCTGCTTCACGTGACGCACGACCACGACTTCGAAACCCATCTCGCGCACGAGCGTACCCTCATCGAAGCCGCCGCCACCACCCCTGCCTTTGAAGCGGGTGTCGCGGCCTTCTTGGCGAAGCGAGGGTCGTGAGGGGACGTCATGACCGAGGCATCGGCCGAAACGCTTCGCGAACGCCTTCACGAGGTCATCTTTGAAGCGGACACGCCGGCGGGCAAGGCCTTCGACGTCGGCCTGATCGTCGCCATCCTTCTCTCGATTGTGGCCGTGTCGCTCGAGTCCGTCGAGCAGATCGACGCCAAGCACCACCACCTGCTGGTCGTGATGGAGTGGGCCTTCACCCTCCTGTTCACGGCAGAGTACGTGATGCGCTTGGTGATCACCAGGCGAACGGTGCGCTACGCCACCTCGTTCTTTGGGGTGGTCGACCTGTTGGCCATTTTGCCGACCTACCTCAGCCTCGTCCTCCCCGGCATCCAAAGCCTCGTCGTCATCCGGGCCCTTCGCCTGCTTCGCGTGTTCCGCGTGTTCAAACTCACCCGGTACGTGGGCGAGGCCAACGTCTTGGGGCACGCCATCCTTCAATCACGCTCACGCATCGTCGTCTTCCTGACCACCATCCTTGTGCTGGCGTTCATTTCTGGCGCTGGGATGTACCTCGTGGAAGGACCGAGCCACGGCTTCACGTCCATCCCACAAAGCGTGTACTGGGCCATCGTCACGTTGACGAGCACCGGCTATGGCGACACGGTCCCTCAAACCGTCCTGGGCAAAGGAATCGCGGTGTTCATCATGGTGATGGGGTACAGCCTGATCATCGTTCCAACGGGGATTGTGTCCACCGAATTGCTTCGCGCCAGCGAGGTGGACAACCGTGCGTGCATGGCCTGTTCGCGGGAAGGCCACGACGCCAACGCCAGGCACTGCAAGTGGTGCGGAGAGCCGCTGTGAGCCTCACCATTCGGGCAACTCGCACGGCGCCGCCTCACCCGAGGACCAATCGTAGATGCCCTTCCCGGTTTTCTTTCCAAGCCGTCCTGCGTCAATCAAGGCTTCCAACAACGGGTGTGGGGTATACGCGTCGTCGTTGAACGAAGCCTTCAGGTTCAGCAAGATGTCCCTTCGAACATCAAGACCAACGAGGTCTGTCAACGCCAACGGCCCCATCGGGTGGCGGTACCCGAGCACCATCGCCGTGTCGATGTCTTGGGGGCTCGCAACGCCATCCGCCACCATCCGGATGGCTTCGTTGCCGAGCACCACACCAAGCCGCGAGGTTGCGAATCCTGGCACGTCGCGAACGGTGATCGCGGTCTTGCCCATCGCACGTGCAGCCGCGTGCGCGACCTCGAGGGTCGCTTCAGAAGTCGTCTCGTGCTGAACGAGTTCCAGCAGGGACATGATCGGAACCGGATTGAAGAAATGCATCCCGACCACCCGGTCTGGTCGCGCGGTGGCGTTCGCAATCGCCGCGATCGAAAGGCTCGATGTGTTGGTGCCGAGCACCGCATGCGGAGGTGCTGCGGCATCGATGGCCGCGAACACTTCTGCCTTGAGTTCGGGGATCTCCGGGACCGCTTCGATGACGAGGTCGGCGTTGCCAACGGCCTCCACCAAGGTGGAGGCCGCTCGAAGGTTGGACGACCACGTTGCTTTCTGTTCGGGGGTGGTCTTTCCACGTGCGATGCCCTTGTCCCAGAACGCATCGATGCGCTGCATCCCTCGCTCCAAGCCCTCAGGAAACGCGTCGTGCAACGCCGTGGCCCAACCGGCCTGAGCGCACACCTGTGCGATGCCCGCTCCCATTGTGCCAGCACCGATGACGGCAACGTTGTGGATGTCCATGCGCCCCGGTTCCGTGCAGGCTCCATCAGGTCTTCGCCGGCTCGGATTGCGCGAGCATGACTCCGCTAATGATGAGGGCGAAGGCGAGGACGAGGCTCAAGCCAAGGTGCTCACCGAGGATCAGCCACCCGCTGAGGATGCCAAAGATCGGGACGAGGTAGACGTAGGCGGATGCGCGGCTGGCGCCGATGCGCTCAACGCCTTGGGCAAACCAGACGTACGTGAGCACGGTCGAAATCAGAGCAAGGAAGGCGATGGACGCCATGCTGACCATGCCGACGTCGGGCACCCCGTGACGGACTGTTTCCCACCCCGTGAGGGGCGTCAACATCAGCAGACCGGCCGTCGATGCCCAGACGGTGAGTTCCAACGGACCCATGGGTCCGTCGTGCTCGCTGGCCTTGACGTCCATCGCTCGGCGCATCATCAAGGTCGAAGAGGCCCACGACAGCGCTGCAAGCGCGATGAACCCGTTCCCAAGCCAGCGCTCGGAGGCAGGGATGTCCGCGTTGGGTGAGGCGACAAAGAGCACCGCGACCCCAAGCAGACCGAGCATCAACCCTCCCCCCAAGCGTGAGGTCAAGCGTTGCCCGAGCACCACGACCGCGAGGAGGCCGGTGAAGAGGGGATTCAGGGTGATGACGAGCGAGGCGTCTCCGGCGGCCGTCCATCGCATACCGAGCATGAAGAACACCTGGTACAGCACGGTGGAGCACAAACCGATGGCCACCACGCGTCGGCGTTGCGGCCCGGTCGGGCGCTGGAGCCCTCTCGCGACGTGCAACCAAAGCAGGAAGACGGGGACGGCGATCAGGTAACGGAGCCATGCCGCGGTGATGGGATGCTCACTCAGGTCGGTCGCCACATAGCGCCCGGCGGTCCACGCCACGCCCCATGCGGCTGCGACGAACGTCAGTTTTGCGTGGGTGGTGGCGTGGTTCATGCGAAGCGCTCCAGACCAACCTGGAGCACGCGGGCTCGGGGGAGCCCAATCTCCGGCAGGCCCGCGGCGGGCGCATGCTTCTTGAGGCCCTCGATGCGAGAAACATAGAGGCCGTAACTCGCGATGTCGTCGGGGCGGAACGGGGTGGCCAATCCCATCGCTTCCAAGGCTGCACAGGCTGCTTCGGAGTACACCGGGAAGACGCGGGTGACAAGGTGGGCCCACGCGGAGATGCGAGCCGCATCCACCCCATCGAGCGTCATGAGGTGCTCAAAGAGTCCGACGTCGGGATACCGCGCCGTGCGGAGGGCCATCTCCACTTCCATGGCGATGTCTTCAGGCCACGCGAACGGGTCGTGACCCATCCACCGGTCCGCCACACGGACCGTCTCCAGCAGGCCTGCCTCCTTGGCGGAGAAGATCACAGCCTGGTACTCCAAATCGTCGTGCATGCCTGCAACGAGGGCCGGGAGCTCCTCGTAGAAGCGCTCGCATCGTTCGGCATCGACGCCGTACAGTTGGACGGGGATCATGCCCGTGCCTCCGTGACCTGCTTCAAGAAGTCCCGTTCACGGCCTCAAGCGGTCGCGCCGATTCCTGTGGCCCGCTGGCGCTCGGACAGTGGCTTCTCAGAGATCCACTGCTGCTCGAAGAGCGCCGGAAGGGCAGCCTCGTCCTCGGCCGTCGGGAGCACGGAGGCGGTGTAGGCCGCCCACGCGTCGTCGTCGCCTTCGAAGGGGGTGCCGTCCACGTTGTATCGTCCCTTTGCGAAGGCGCCGATGTCGCGGTTGAAGTTTTCATGCGCCACGTAAAGCGGTGCAGCCCCTTCGGGGAGGTACCCTGAGAGCGCCTGAACGGCTTCAACGATCTCCTGATGGTAGTGGCCACGGGCTTCCTCGTTGAGGGTTAGCTTTTCGACGGCAACGCCATCAGCCTGCTTCGCACGCTCTTCCCAGCGGCCCTTGATGCCCCACACGTAGGCCCATTCCGCCGATGTGGATTCGTCGACGCCGAACAGGTCGTGTGCGGTGCTGACCCACTTGTTGATGTAACGCTGGAGCATGTCCAGAGGGATCACGCCGGCCGTGATGATGCGGCGCAGACCGTTGGAGCCGGTTCCCAGGTGGAAGGACTCCTCCTTCAGCATCGGGCCCATCGACGCCGCGAGCGGCTTGAAACCGGAGGTGGAAAGCATGCCCAACTGGAACTTGCCGTCGCGGTCGACGAACATGGTGTAGCAGAAGAAGTCGAGCCAATGGGGCATGGGGCGGTTGAAGGCGCCAAGGAGTCGGTCGCCGTCCTGGGCGTTCCGCTCGAGCAACTTCTGAGCCTCGCGCCGCCCCTGCTGTCCAAAGTAGGTCATGAGCAGGTAGGCCATCTGCCAACCGTGCCGCTGTTCTTCCGCCATGATGCGGGCTGCTGCGTACCGGTCGTACTCGGTGGGGGCGCTGGCCAGAAGGTGGCGCTGTTGCTCCACGGAGGCGAACTCGGTGTCCCCCTGAACCGTGATCATGGTGATGAGGGCGTCGCGCATGTTCTGCTGCGGAACCTGCATGGCACGCTCCCACTTGGCCCGGCCTTCGAGGTCGCCGAACTCGATGGTATCGCCGGCGCGGTCCCAGTCGAAGAGGACGTCGAGCTCGAAGTCACCGAGCCACGCGCGGTCGAATCCGACGCGGTCTTGCCACGCCTCAAAGTTCGCAATCCAGTCGTCCCATGTCTCGGGGAGGTTGTCCATGGGGTGTGGAGGGCTGCACCTGCCTTTGGATATTTGCGAACATGTTCGCGTGGACATGTCCACCTCAGCCGTTTCTGCGGCGGATTTCTTCGGCAAAGGTATGCATCACCGTGGACTCGATCCGGTGCATCTGAGCGGACAACGTGGACTTTGCAACACCGAGCATGTCCGCAAGCGCGGTGATGGTGGTTCTTCGCGGAACGTCGTAGTACCCTTCCCGGAGCGCGAGTTCGTAGACCTGGTGCTGCCGTTGGGTGAGGAGGTGGGACGACGTGGCCCGTGTGGACAGGAGCCTGTGAGGGATCGCTTCGTCTCGAAAGCGTTCGATGAGGTTCCGAACTTTGCCTTGCGTGCATTCAAGCGTCCACTCCACCCAACCATCGCGCACGTCAAACGGGGTATGGGGAATCACGCCGACGTCCATCAGCGGACGGAGGAACCCACCCCCGCCGGCGCTGATCTCCACCGTGGCGTGGCTGGCGTCGAGTTCGCGCAGGTCATCGATCTTCGCGTGCTCGCGAATGGAGGTGAAGAGGTTCGTTGTCCCAGACACACGGGCCGTGCCCCGGCCCCGCCCGAGCGGCATCGTTTCTTCGATGCGCAACACGTCGTTCGGGTTTCCCCGGGTGACGTCCCCTGCCCAATGGCCGTCCGGCAACCGAACTTCGATGCGGACGTGGTGGGTGGCCATGGCCTGAAGTCGAACATGTTCGCTTAAGGCTGTGCTCTCGGCCGTGGGGTTCATCCGAGCAGGTCTTGGTGTTCCTCAATGTAGCGGATGGTGATGTCCCCCGCTATGAAGTCCGACTCGTCCATGATGCGACGATGCAGCGGCACGAGGTGCTCCACGCCCGTGATCACGGTCTCGTCAAGCGCGGTCCTCATCCTACGGATGGCGTCATCCCTGTCGCGGCCCCACACCAGCAATTTGGCCAGCAGGGAGTCGAAGCAACCCGGCATTTCGTAGCCCGGATGCGCGTGCGTGTCGCATCGGATGCCGAACCCAGACGGGAAATGGCAGTCCCAGACCCGGCCGGGCGAAGGGATGAATTCTCGGGGATCTTCTGCGTTGAGCCTGCATTGGATGGCGTGGCCTCGCCACGCAATCTCCTCCTGGCCAAGGGGGAGGTCCTCGCCTTGAGCGACCCGAATGCCGAGTTCGACGAGGTTGTGTCCGGTGATCAGTTCCGTGACCGTGTGCTCCACTTGGACCCGTGGGTTCACCTCAAGGAAGTAGAAGTCGCCGGCCGCGTCTCGAAGGAACTCAAAGGTGGCCAGGCCCTTGTAGCCCACAGATTCCGCTCCGGCACACACGAGGGCGCCGATTTCAGCGCGCTTAACGTCATCGAGCCACGGCCCCTCTTCCACCAGCTTCTGATGGCGACGCTGGATGGAACAAAACCGCTCACCGAAGTGAATCGCACGCTCACCGTCCGCAAGGACCTGAAATTCGACGTGCTGTGCCCCTTGGATGTACTTCTCAACAAACACACGGTCGTCACCAAACGCAGAGCGTGCACGGCTTTGGCACAATTTGAGTGCCCCTTCGAATTCGTGCTCGGCTTCGACGATCTGCATGCCGATGCCACCGCCGCCAGCGGCGGCTTTGATGATCACAGGGTAGCCGATGTCGTCGGCCAGTGCTGCAGCGACCGCAGCGTCTGAAATCGGCTCGCTGCTCCCCTTGGCTGTTGGTAGGCCCGCCGCCTCCATGGCTGCCCGCGCTTCGATTTTGTCGCCCAAGAGCGTGATCACGTCCGCGGAGGGGCCGATGAAGGTGATGCCCTCCTCTTCCAGCCGGCGCACGAAGGCGGCGTTTTCGGCCAAAAATCCGTAGCCAGGGTGGACGGCGTCGCACTCCAACGTTTTCGCGGCCGCCACCACGGCCTCGATGTCGAGGTAACTGTCGAGCGGGTTCGAGCGAACGATCTCAAGCGCGACATCGGCGAGCCGAACGGGCAAGGACAGACGGTCCTCGCGGCCATGAACAATAGCCGCTTCAATGCCAAGGTCCCGAAGCGCTCGGAGGATGCGCAATGCAATTTCGCCGCGGTTCGCAATCAGCACCCTGCGGAAGGCCATGAGCGAGGGTGGTCCAAACCCGCCTATGATGCCAACGGTTCTGGGGCGCGTGGCCCCCGAACATGACGTGGTGGATTGGTCGATGCCAAACGGTGTTCAGTAGACGTCGCGAAGGTAGCGCTTCTCGTCCTTCATCATCGTTTGCTCGATGAAGTGCGTGGCGTCGGCCTCGGAGAGCCCACCGTGTTCCATGGCGATTTCGATCAACGCCCTGTGCACGTCCTTGGCCATGCGGGATTTGTCACCGCAGATGTAGAAATACGCGCCTTCTTCGAACCATGCCCAGACTTCAGCACCGTGCTCCTTGAGGCGGTGCTGGACGTAGATCTTCTCTTCTTGATCACGCGACCACGCCGTCGTGAAACGGTACAGGTCGCCCGAATCCATCCAGTCCTCGATTTGTTCCTTGTAGTAGTATTCCGTTTTCTCGGATTGGTCACCGAAGAACAACCAGTTCCTTCCCTTGGCTTTGTCCGACACGCGCTGTTCCATGAAGGCCCTGAACGGAGCAATCCCGGTTCCCGGGCCGACCATGATGATGTCCACATCACCGTCCTCTGGGAGGACGAAGGATTTGGTTGGTGACATGAAGACCCCAACGGGGGTGCCGGTGGTGCCGATCTCATCGGCGAGGTACTGCGTGCACAAGCCGCCGCGTTGACGGCCGTGGTACGCGAAGCGAACGATGCCTACGGTCAACTCCACGAAGCCCGGGTGAGCGTCGGGCGAGGACGAGATGGAATACAGACGCGGCTTGACCTTCCCGACGAGGCTGAGGAACTCTTCTGGGGTGTAGGTGAGGTTGAATTCGCGCATGATGTCGACGTAATCACGCGTCCAAAGGTAGTCTGCAATTGCGGCTGCGTCGGCGTTGATGGCTTCGACCCTGCTCCTGCTGTCCTGCTTTCCACGTCCCTTTGCCAAGGCAGCGGGTGCAGGGCCTGTGCGGTCACGCTGGGTCATCTCGAGGTTCATGCGAAGCCCACTCGCCTTCACTCGGTTGAGCAAGTCCGCCACGAAGGTCGAGGTGGCCATGTGGATCTCAACGTCCTTCTTCAGGGCCTCGCGCAAGGTGCGCTCACCGGCATGGGTGGTGACCGCGTGCTCCGGATCCCAGCCTTGGAGTGCGATGAGTTCGTCCACAAGGTGAGGAGGGTTTTCGGGGACCACGCCGAGGGCATCGCCTGCCTTGTACGTCAGACCGGAGTCGCCGAGATCGAAAGCGATGTGGCGTGTTTCCTTGCTTGAGCCCGCACCGTTCAACACGTAGTTTTCGGTGACGGTCGAGGCGTAGGGGTTCTTCAGGGACCACTCGGTGGACATCAGCATCACCGACGAGAACGTCGTTGCGAGCCACCTGCAGGCTCCTTATCATCGTTCGCAACTGCTCGTCAAGTGGTCCATGCGATGGGTCCATGACGCGGTGCGGGTGTCGGTGGGCATGGCGCCCCGGTTGGACCTGCTCGGGACGGGAAACGCGTTCCTTCCACGGGGGCGCTTCCACTCGATGGCCTTGGTGGACGGCATGCACCTCATCGACGCCTCGCCGACCGCCCTCGCTTCGTTGCGGCGTGCTGGGCGTTCACCTGCTCACCTTCGGTCGGTGTTGGTGACCCACACGCATGGCGACCACGTCTTCGGTTTCCCCTTCTTGCTCCTCGAACGCCGCTACATCTCCGACCGCGAAGGCCTCCATCCACTGACCGTGGTGGGGGCGCCCGGGGTTGAGGAACGGTTGCGTTCCCTCTGTGCAATGGCCTACCCTGGCAGCCTTGACGAGCTCTTGGATCAGGTGGTCTTCCTCACCTCGCCAACGGGCACGCTTGAGGGGGGTTGGACGTACGAGATGTTCGAAGTGCTCCACGACGCAGCGACCGTCCCTCACGGGTACACGCTGCGCCACGTCGACGGAGCCTCCGTGGTCCATGGTGGCGATACTGGCCCCTGTGCTGCCTTCGACGGAGCGGTCGGCGGAGCCGCGTTGACCATCGTCGAAATGGGCGTCCCCGAGTGGGTCCACACCGAGCACCACCACCGTCCAAGCGACGTCGTTGCTTTGGCGGAGCGCCACCCGGACGTTCGCTTTGCGGTCACGCATACCTTCGTGGACGACGACGGTCCTGGACCAGTGACCGTCACGGCGGAGGAGCCCTCGATGCCCGCGAACGTTCACCTCTCGTCCGACGGCGACGCATGGAAATGGGATGGAACGGCGTGGGCGCCGCTTCACTGAGGCTGTAAGAATCCGTCGTCCAGCCCGAGGAAATGGGTCGGGAATCGTCACCGGTTATAGCCGCTCCGTGGGGTCGGAGTTGGCCGTTTCCGAGACCTTCTGTGGGCAGGCTTATGAGGGGGACTCGGACTCCGAGAATTCATGCTGGCGCCTGCCCCAACCGCTCCCACGGTTGGGGATGAAGCGGGGTGGCGCTCGTGACGGGCAACATCTTCGATGAGGCCTTGGAGCGGGCCACGCTCTTCCGCAACAAGGAGCACCTACGGCACAGTTTCCGTCCTTCGCACCTGCCGCACCGTGACAGGGAAGTCGAACAATTGTCGTTCAATCTCCTTGAAGCCCTGCGTGGGCAGATTCCTTCGAACATGATCCTCTACGGCGTGACCGGAGCGGGAAAGACGGCGGTCACGTCCTTCGTCTGCAACCAACTCGTCGAGAAGGGTGAGCAAATCGGCCGCTCTGTGCACGCGATCACCGTCAACTGTCGGCAGATCGACACGCAGTACCGCGTGCTGACCCACCTCGGAAACTCCCTCCTTGAAGACCACGAGGTCGACGAAATCCCGTTCACAGGGTGGCCAACCGACCGGGTGCTCAACGAACTCGTCCGTCGCATGGAACAGCGGCAGGGCGTCTACATCCTCGTGCTCGACGAAATCGATCACCTCGTGCGGAAGGCGGGAGACGATTTGCTCTACAACTTGACCAACCTCAACAGTTCGTTGAACAAGGCCCGTTGTTGCGTGATTGGCATCTCCAACGACCTGAAGTTCACCGATTTCCTCGACCCGCGCGTTCGTTCCCGCCTCGGTCAGCAGGACGTCGTCTTCAACCCGTACGTTGCGGACCACCTGAGGGACATCCTTGTCGAACGTGCAAGCTCCGCGTTGCGGGATGACGCTCTTGACGAGGGCGTGATTGAACTCTGTGCAGCCCTGGCTGCACAAGAACACGGCGATGCCCGTTGTGCACTGGACCTGCTTCGTGTGTCCGCGGAACGTGCCGAGATGGAAGGCTCGCCCATGGTTGGCATGCACCACGTGCGCGGCGCGCAGTCGCAAATTGAAGCGGATCAGATCACACCGGTCATCCGCTCGCTCCCTTCCCAACAGAAATTGGTGCTCGCCGCAGTGTTGCTCGCGGAACGTTCGGGCGCGAAGGGGATCCAAACGGGTGAAGTCTACGACATCTACGACCAGGCTTGCCTCCATGTCGGGAAATCCTCGTTGACACCTCGACGTGTCTCCATGCTCATCTCGAACCTTGACATGCTTGGCGTGATCACCGCGCGCACCGTCAGCCGAGGACGGTACGGCCGAAGCAAGGAGATCCACTCGAGCCTTCCTCCAAACGTGGATGCTGAGCGAATCATTTCCGAGTCGGACGACGACCTCGCTCCGCTCTTCTCCGCAACCTACCGACGACAGACGAGGCTCTGAGCGAGGCACGCCGCCGCTGCGACGTCGTTATAACAGGGAGTCAGGTGGCGAGCGACATGAGTGAAGCCGTCACGGACGACCGTGGGCTGGTGCAGATGGTGCTTGAGCCGTCCGCAACTTCTGCTCGGTGGTTCGTCGGCTTGGGTGCCTGGGGCCTCCTCTTGGCCGTGCTCAACATCCTTCACCTTGCACATCCGACGCAACGCATCTCGTGGGCAGGTGTGCTGACGATGGGTGAGTTGAACAAGGCCTTCGAGCCCCAGACGACCGCGAGCGCCTTCGTGGCCAGCGATGCTGTGTTCATGGCGCTTTGCGGCGGGGCGCTCTTCCTTGGGCTTCGTTCCATCGCCAAGGAAGACGGTGGCGTTGAGCAGTTCCTGAAGAGCCTCCTTTCCAACCGCACGTGGAAGGCCCTGTCGTCGACGAGGGACGGGGCGACCATGACCATGGCTGCCTGGAGCCTCCTTGTTGGTCTGCTCTTCTACCTCGTGTGGGGCCTCCGCTACAGCGGTTGGTTCGACCCGGGCGTGTACTCCGTGAGCGCCATCCTCGTCGCGTTTGGATTCGGCCTCCGGTTCTACTCCCTCGCCGACGAGGTCCGTCGTCAGGCCGCTACGAGCGAACGGAGCATGGTCGCGGTGGGCACGTCCTCGTTCGCCACCCTCTCCCGAGCAGAACAGAAGGCTGCACGTCGCGCCGAGGCGAAGGCCAAGGCCCTCGCGAAGGCCGAAGCAAGCAAGGCGGTGTCCGCGCCCGCGCTTCCCGTCGAAGAAGAGTGATTCCTCAGCGCTCACGGTGACCGTTCGCTCCAGTCGCGGCGTCCCACACCCCGAGCACGAGGCCGGTCCAGAGCCCCCACGACCAGGTGAGGATGAGCAAGCGAAGTCGAAACGACGTGGGTCCGAAGATCGACCCGGCTCCGAAGGCCCGTTGCGACGAAGCGATGGCCTGCCGGTTGACGCTGCCCAAGGCCGTCGCCCACATGCTCAACTCGGTAAGCAGCAGGAGACCCATGGCGAGGGCGAAGGCTGCTTCAGGTACGGTGCCGATGCCATCGCTCCAACCAGGGTTGAGGGAGGTGGTGAGCCCGACGGCCAAGCACGTCAAGGTCGAAAGGCGAAGCGGTAGGTTGGCCAGCACCAGCCACGACGTCCCAATGAAATCGAAGGCCATCCCCTTGCGCGCGCTGCGGGGCCATCGACGCATGATGCGGACGTGCGCTCGGGCGTCGCGTCTCCGTTTCGCGACGAAGCGCTGACGGCCTTCTTCCGGAACGTGTCGAACGAGGGCGTCTGGGGCATACACGATCGTACCTCCCTCTGCGATGAGCGCGAGGCTGACTTCCATGTCCTCTGCATGGTACCACGTTGGATTGAACCCGCCGACAGCGTGCAAAGCGTCCGCTCGAAACATCGAACATGGGCCGTTCGCTAAACTGGCGCGTCGAGGTCGACTCCTGTATTTGCGCTCAATTTCTGCAGAGCGGAGGCGAGACACGAGATCGTCGCCCTCGTCAAAGACGGTGCGGCCGGTGACCGCAACGACATCTTCACCGTCGAGTCCTTCCCTCGCCGTCATCAGGGATGCAATCCAATCTGGCATCGGTCGCACATCGATGTCCGTGATTGCGATCCATTCCCCACGCGCAGCGGACCGAGCCGCCTCGCGCGCAGCGGAGAGGCCCTCAGGCGCGCGTTGCACCACGGTCACGGGAACGTCCCCCTCGGGGTTGTGGTAGGTCTGCAAGACAGCGCCTGAGGCGTCGGTCGATCCATCGTCCACGGCGATGATTTCGAGCGGCCGCCAGGTTTGCTCCAGCAAGGCCTCCATGCAGCCCTTCACCCACGCCTCACCGTTTCGTACACAGACCGTGACGCTCACGAGCGGCACCGTGCCGGTCATCACGCCACCTCAAACCCGTTGAGGATGCGCCTGCATCGTTCTTTCATCTCCAGCGTGCTTCGTTGGAGCATCACCCCTCGGCCTGGCATGCCGAAGACAATCACGCCACTCAGCGGGGCCATCAGGTGCAGGTACAGCGGTGCGAGGTCTTCTTCGCCGTCCACGTCCACGAGGCACGTGGTGTCCCCTCGCATTGCCACCATGAGGTTGTGAAGAAGATCCGGCGTCAATCGCCCAGCGGGTGAACGAGCGGTCAAACATCGCTGAAAGCTGTCGTTGCTCACGCGCTCACCCTCGTCCAGGCTCGTGCGCTTCGTCAGGCCGTCGACCAGTGCAACGTCAGGAACGATGCCCATCTCGAGCAAGGTGCGAGCGGTGACGTCACCCACGGCGATCAGTGGCGAGTTGTGGCGCTGAAGGGTTTCGACGAGGGCGCCCATTGCGACTTCGGGGTGGTCTTCAGGTCCATCGAACGCTTCCCCTGCAGGCTCTTTGAGTCGTTGGCCAGCCTCCACGGTCATGACGAGGTCATTCGTCGTCCACGCCGCCTGAATCCACGCCGCGCCGTGCAGGTCGCAATCGCCAGCACGGATGCGGCTCGAGGAGAGGATGCCCCCGTCCTCGCAGCGACGGTGTGGGACTTCGATGAGGGCGAGCGGTGTGCGTCCTTGCTCGGCACGCTCCTCGTTGATCCGTTCACCCCCTGAGCGCGTTTCCGGACTGACGACGAGCGCATCAGCGGTCGGGTGCTGCGGCGCAGGACCCATCTCGTCGTCCAGTGTGTGCAGGCTCCACCCCTTCGGTTGGAGGTTCTGGAGCGCACGATGAACGGCCTCAAGGCGATCGTCAAAGGGCTGCACATGCGGTCCTTTGGACGACGCCATCCGTCCGCTGGTGATGTGAACCTCCAGATGAGCGGCCGCACCGAGGCCGGCGCTCAGAAGATCCAGATGCCCGTCGTGCAACCGGTCGAAGGTGCCTCCGACGAGGCACCGATTGAACCGGGGCGGGTCCATGGGTGGGAGGGCTGCCTTTCGGTGCTTATGGGAATCGGCGACTGAGGGTGAAGATGAGGGGGTCTGTTCCCCCGCGCGAACGGCCCGTATCATCGCCGTGCGGCTCCGAGGCCTGACCCAAGCGCGGGGGGGGTCTGTGCAACCGGTTGGTTGTCTCGGATTCATCCTGACGTCGTCCGAGGACCCTTTGCCGGTCACGATTCCGCTGTTGCACCACCCGTCATTCCCGAGGGTCGGGGCGGTCTTCGAAGCGGTCCACGGCCTTGGTATCAGACGTCATCGCCGGTTGCACAGTGGCTCGGCCTGATGTTGCAGGTGTGGCAAGATTTGGTTAACGCCTTCTGCTTTGAACGCGTCGGCGGTTGATTTCGAGGTCAACCGCATCCGAGCGCCCCCCGAGGCCAACGTAGGGTGGCCATGCTTCGGTTGGCCAGAGCAACCAGCAGGCGTGGACATGTGACCGTCCGCGGGGCGGGGGGCGCTGCTCTTCCCGGGCGATGACCGCTTCCAGCACGTCGTGCACGCCATCGTGCCCCGGTCCTTCGTCCACAAGGTGAAGGTCCACCAAGGCGGCGGCGGCCACTTCTTCCACTCGGCGCGGGGGGAGGCCGGGTGCTTGCCCTTCCTCGCCGAGGGAGCACGCAACGACCCACGGGACTCGGGTGCTGGCCAACCACCGACGACCTCGTGCGGTGGCCGCCAACTGCGTCAGCCATGGCATGGACCATGCAGCCCACCACGCCATCGGAAACCGTTCGCAGATGGACATGATCACGTCGGTGGACATCACCTCCGTTCCGGATTGCCTCCACGCCTTCCACGTGTCCAAACGTTCGTCCACGTCTCCCTCCTTGGAAGCGATCCTGTCTGCGACGGCTTCCCAATGCACCGGAAGCAGCACCTCGAAGTGAAGCGGATCTGAAATCCACGCGTCGATGTCCGACGCCTTGGCGGGTTGGCCGGGCGGTGACGCAAGCAACCGTGCTGCGGACGCCACCGTACTGGACGATGCGTTCCATCGCTCCTCCGCTTCTTCACGGTCCTGCAGCACATGAACAAGGTGCAACGCGGCTGCCGCGCGGTAGGCCTCATCGCCGTTCGAGGCATGCCGAACCAGCCAACCTGCGGACGCGTTGTTCACGTCATGCAGTGCCATCCATGATGCGGGAACTCGGTCGTGCAAACGTTCCCAACGCCGCTCGCGTTCACGCACCGTTGATGCGATCCACGATGCGATGGGGTCGATGTGCTCCAACTCGTCCGCTAGCGCATCGTCTCCATCGGGCCACGCTGCGAGTGCTTCGCGACGGGGGAGGTCTGGATGTTGTGTGCTGCGTGGTCCCTCGATGACAGGCGTAGCCTTCGGGTCGATGGAGAGCAGGTCGTTGGCATGCTCCGGAAGGTCGCCTTCCCAAATCCTGTGCGTTCCACCTGTGCTGGCTTTGTTCACCTCGACGCTGAGGCGGTAGCGCCCTTCCACAACCACCGTTCCCTCGTTCTGCTCAAGGAGCAGGTGGGTCGGCGCCTCGATGTCATCGAGCCGAGCGTCCATGGCCACGAGCAGTTCGCACCGAGCATCGCTTACAATGCGATGAAGCAATCGAGTGGAGGACGTATCCAGCGTCCACTCGCCCCGGAAGGGAAGGTTCAGCACGTCCAATGCCCACAACCAGGTCGCCGTGGTCCCCGCTTCACTGCAGCGAGCCAATTCCAAACGGTGCACTGGTTCCTCCGTCCACGTGCTGAGCCCGAAATCCGCAAGCACCGCACGTTCGAGCACGGTGGTTCGTCCAGAAGAGGGTCTTAGGAGTCGCTGCAGCAGATGATTCGCTCTCGTGTTGATTTCAAGATCATGAAGGCGAGGATGTCGAAGTCGAAGCCACGTGGTCAACAGCGAGACCGGTCGTTGAGGAGCATCGGGAGGGCGCTCTGACCTCGTGATGCAGATTCCGCTTGAACTGCTCAGGAGCGCTTCACGAATCCATCCTTCAGGAACCCGACCAACAACGGGGGCTTGAGGGCTGCACCTCAGCGCAGTCCCTTTGATGCGTCCCAGGTCGACAGGACCAGACGACAGGATGGCTGGCCCCCGCTCAGGCGTCGAACGTTCGTCGTCAAACCACGTGCCGGGGGCCATGCCCCACGAGCCGTCGTCGTCGAGGAGTCGACCCCGGAGGATGGCGAGGGGTCGTTCCGATGCAGACCACGACAGGATGTCCTCTGGGTCGTCGTGTTCAGAGGGTGCCGGCACGAGGGCAAGGGTGCTTCTGTTCACCCATCGAGGTTCGCCACGCAGCAGGCACCAGGCGCCCCCCCGTTCGTTTCCACTCGACACGATGGGGGTTTCAAAATCAGGGTGCGCGGTTCGTGCAGGGAGCCAAACGAGGTCCGATCGAGGGATGCCATCGTAACCAATCACCACCGTGGAGCCGTCCCTGCTGAGGATCACGTGCCTCCCCCGGCCTTGTTCGGTTCGCATGGCGATACGGAGCCTGCTGAGTGCGTCGTGATGCAAGCGTTGCGCGCCTTCTTCCGTCAGGAGGTGTGCAGCCCCTCGCAGACCGTGGTCTGCATCCCGGTGCACCAACCCAGCCTCGCGCAAACTGCGGAGGGTCGAGGAGGTGTGGGACGTCGCCAACCCAATCCGAAGGGCGAGTTCGCTGACGGTGGCTGGGCCCTCGACGAGTTCGTCGAGGATGCGGCGTTGGTAACCAGATCGGATCCGTGATGGCATCATCGTCCCCAGTTCTTTACGCCTAGCGGACTTTCCTTTTGAAGCCAGCGCTAATTCGACTAAGTGGTTACCAATGCTTACCAATTTCGACTGGAAAATATCGATTCCGTTCACAAAAGGACTCGAAAATTCTGAAATCCCCGCGCTTTGCAGTATGCAACTGTAACAAGGAAACTGAATCAGCCGCCATGCTGATATAGGCGTCCGCGTCCATGGGAATCATGGCACCGGTTCTCCGGCGCCGACGAGGCTGAGCACATGAAGACCGTACGAATCCGCGAGAAGATCAAGAAGTTCCTGGGCGACCGGCCGCGCAACACCGCAGAAATCCTCGAACACATCAACAGCACGATGCGGCACGGCACCACCAGCCAGCAGTTGGGCAACGTGCTTTCCAAAGACAAGGACATCGTCAAGGTGGGTTACATCAAGCGTTCAGGCATCCTCTCTGGGGGCTACGATATCTGCGAATGGGCGACACGTGACTGGGTGTCCGAGCACTGCCCTGAATGGAGCGAAGGCCAACCAATCATCATGAACGAAGATGGGGCGTTCACCCTCGGCCCCTCCCCCGACATCTGAAGCGGTTGTTGACGGAACGGCTCAGGCGTTCGTGGCTCGGTTGGCTCGCGGATGAAGGAGCCCAAGCGGTTCGTTCGTCACGCGCACGGCTCGGCAAGCATGACTCGAGGGGCCGAATCACTCGCCGCTGAAGATCGACAAGGCCTCGTCAACGCTTGCCCCATCGCAGATGATGGCGTGGCACGCGGCCGTCATACGCACAGCGGCTTCGGTCTCTTTCTGGTGGATGTTTCGGCCGGTCGCAGCACCTCGGCAACCCGACGTGTGGACTTGGGCATGCAGCCGTTCGAGGAAGGAACGGGCGTCCATCGACGACCCACCTGAGCAGATGATGCCGGTACGTCCTGCGGCTTCAACGGCCACGCCAAGGCTTTCCGCTTGGGACATGCCATCAAACGCTCGTGGGTAATTCACCTTTGCAAAATCAGCGCCGATGCAGGCTGCAACGCCTGCAGCCCCCGCAATCAGGTGGGGGTCCTTTTCGTCTTTGACCTCCGAGCCGCGCGGATACATCCACACCACTGCGAGCATGCCGAGCTGGTGGGCTTGCCGGATCAGTTGAGCAGCCTCGCTGAGCATCTCGTGTTCGTACCTGCTCCCAAGGTAGATGGTGTAGCCGATACCGACGACGTTGATGCCGTTACTTGCAAGGTCCATGACGTCCTCCAGCCCCCACATGGCTTGGCTCACAGGGTCACGCACAGACGTTGGAATGAGATGGGATTTCGAATTCATCTTGACCAGGTAAGGGAGTTCGGGATGGTCACGAGCATACTGGGCGATCAATCCGAGTTGGCCAGCCAAGACCCCAAGGGTGCCTTCCGCATAGGACCTTGCGCCGATTTCAAACAAATGCCCTGGATCGTTTGAACTCAAGGGAATGGTTGCGCCACCGTCATGGAAATCGTCGTTGAGGTGCTCGATTTTCTGGTCGCATGCAAAGAGGTTCATGCACCCGGTCCCTGCCGTGGCCGCGAGGAAGTTGTCAATGTAGTCGTCCATCAATTCGTTTGGCACGTCGGCGGGGACGTTGACCTCTCGGCGGTCCATAGGCTCGGGGAAGGGGATGAATGCTTGAACGCATCGTTTCGATTGTTGGCTAGGGACGAACGAAAGTACATATTCTGATGCAAGATGTTTTGCCATGGCGCGCGTATGCGGTAACTGCGGTCAACCGGGTCATAACGCACGAACATGCACGCGGCCGGTTCGGCAGCCTACCGCAGGTCTCCGTCGATGCAGCGAGTGTTCAGAGACCGGCCACAACTCCCGCACCTGCCCACGCCTCCATCCGGAACTTGCCAAGCGCCGGGAGCGTGCGGCTGCTGCGAAGGGTACCCGCCGATGCGGTGAGTGCCAGAAGCGGGGTCACAACCGGGCTACGTGCCCGCTGCTTCATCCGGACCGGCCCGCCGCACGCCTCAAGGACGGACGGCGACGCTGCTCCCACTGCGATCAGGTTGGGCACAACGTCCGCACATGCACCGTTCTTCACCCTGACCGGGTGCCCACCAAGCGTCGCCCGAAATCGCCTGGTTCCCGTCGTTGTGGAGCATGTGGGAAGACAGGTCACAACCGCAGGACCTGCTCCATGTCTTGAGCCTTGAAGAACGGCGCTCATCCTCGACGTCGTCGAGGCACCCTCCTCTTGTCGAGCCCCGAAGGCCCATCGGCGTGTGGTTGTTCACTGGCCGGTGAAACTTGGGATGCGCTTCTCCACGTAGGCAGCGATCCCTTCCTTCGCGTCCGCGCTGAAGAACAGGGCGGCCTGAAGTTCACGCTCAAGCGCGAGGTGGTACTCGAAGGGGATTTCCGGTCCGGTTTGGCAGGAGCGCTTGATGTTCCCCACGGCCTTCACAGCCTTGTTCGGGAGCGTGAACTGGGCGCTGACCCAGTCGAGCGTCATCTCACGGAATTCAGCGGCGCTGCCTTCCCAGATTTGGTTGATCAGGTTCTGCTGCTTCGCGTCTTCGAAGGACATCAGTTCACCCGTGACCATCATCTCAAGCGCCTTGGCCTTGCCAATAAGCCGCGTCAGGCGGGCCGTGCCCCCGGTGCCCGCGAGGACGCCGAGGTTGATTTCCGGGAGGCCAACCTTGCCGCTGTTCTTTCGTGCAATGCGGATGTCGGCAGCCATGGCGATTTCCAGGCCACCGCCAACGGCGTGACCGTTGATCGCCGCAATCACGATTTTCGGGGTTTGCTCCAAGCGGGAGAGGGTTTCGTTCGCGTGAAGGCAGAAGTTGTACTTGAAGCCGGGGGAGACGCTGTTGAGCATGCGGATTGAGGCGCCCGCCGAGAAGAATTTCTCACCGGCCCCGGTGATGACAATCGCGGTGACGTCGTCGTCGAACCGGGCGCGGATGATCGCCTCGTCGAAGTCTCGGAACATGCCGTGGGTGTAGGTGTTCACCGCGGTGGCGTCCCCTTGCAGGGGCTCACCCGCGGAGTCGGAGGCGAGTTCGATGACCGCGATGCCGTTGTCGGTACGGCCGTAGTTCACCAGGTTGTTGGTCATCGCTTCGAAGGTCAGGCCGTAGAGGTCGGACATGGCCACGCCACCGCTGGGGCGCTAATGAAGCAATCGACCTGCCTCATGCGGGCGCTGCATCGTGCTCGACGGCTTCGCCCTCGATGCTTTCGAAGGAGGTGTGGCTTCCTTGACGTCGTGCTGCCTCCCACGTCGCCTTCACGCTCTGGGCCTCGAGGCTTGGCTCCCATGCGTCCCGAGGCAGCGCAGGTCGGAAGGGCAGCCGACGAGGACGCATGGGTCCATCGGCACGTTTGAGCATGAACGGCGAGGTGAGGCTGAAGATGAGGTGCTTCGTTGGGCTTGGCCGGAACACCTTCCCAATCCATCGAAGTCCGTCCCCGCTTCGTTCTTGATCCCGCATCCAACGAAGGCACATCCGTTTGAACGTCCGGTCGCCAACCCGGTTCATCAGCCACCGGTTCGCAACGCTGGTGCGAACGTACGGCAGCAGGTGCTTCCGAACCTCCCTGTCGTACGAAGGGCCACCGAGCATGTCTTGCGCTGCCAGAACGCCGGACCATACCGCCATGCGCATACCAAAGCCCCACATGAAATCCTGCAGACCACCGGATTCGCCAACGAAGTGTTGTCCGCTCGGTGAGGTGTAGCACCCGTTGAGCGTGAAGTCCCCCTTGCCGCCGACGCGCTTGACCGGCTGCATGTCCACGTCCGGATACAGGCGACGGTAGGTGGCGATGCATTCGTTGAGGAAACGCTCGCTTCCGCGTTGCTTGCGCCAGAGGCAGGTGCAGATCAGCCCGACACCATCGATGATGATCATGTAACTGTAGGCCCCGGGTGCGACTTTGTCGTTCAATTGGAAGGCAATGTGGTTTGGATGGGAGGTGTGGAAAATTTCGCCAAGCGCCAACGCAGAGGTCTCCTTCGGACCGCATGCCACGATGTCGGCGTGCTCAAGGTCGATCCGTGATTTGTAGTGCAGGGTCACTTCGGCCTCAATCGCCATTCGCTTGAAGGCCTGATCAATGGTGTGTGGCGAGGTGCCTCGTTCGACGATTCGGTAGGCAACGCCGTTGGTGCGGGCTTGGGTCACGACGTCGTCCGGGTGAATCAGATCCACCACCGAGAAGGCCGTCGATTTGAATTCGCTTGAATCGAAGCCCCAGGCCTCGAGTTGGTCAAAGAAATCCTCGTCCATGCTCCAGTTTTCCAGTGCCTGAAAATCCCCGTCAAAGCGGGCGCCGGAGTCTCCCCGGATGTCGTGCAAGTGCACCTCCTTCCCCGCCCGTGCAAGGAGGATGGCGGCGGCAAGACCGGACAGGCCCGCTCCCGCGACCGTGACGGGGGGGTCGGACGGCATACACCCCCATCGACCCCCAGAGTTTGAAGAATGCGCCCTTCAAGCGTCGACCATGGGCGACGGGGCATCGACCATCATCATCGAAACCCCGGCCGACGTCCTCGACCCAGACGCTCTCCGGAGCAAGTTACCTGTGCATGGTTCGGGCGCGGTCGCCAGTTTCGTGGGCCTCACACGGGGCATCGATGAAGGGGTCGAAGTCCTGCGGCTGGAATTTGACGCCTGGGAGGAGGAACTCCCTCGTGTGCTGCATGCGCTCGCGTCATCCGCCATCGAGCGGTTTGGAGTCGCTGCCGTTGCGCTCGCCCATAGGACCGGTGCGGTGGGTCCTTCCGAGCCAATCGTTGCCATTCACGTGGCCTCAGCCCATCGAGGCCCGGCCTTTGATGCGTGCCGTTGGCTCATCGATGAACTCAAGCGGCAAGCCCCCCTGTGGAAGCGTGAGGTGACCGCGAATGGTGCACGATGGCGAGCAGGTCTCGGCTGAAATCGAAGGAATCGTGGACATTGCTGAGAAACCGGTGGTGGCTCGACGGGCCACCGCCGAAGGCTGGTTGACCCTGCGTCCTGCCTCGATTCAAGCGATCCTCGATGGTTCCGTCAAGAAGGGCGACGTCCGTGAGGCATCGACCATCGCCGCACTTCAAGCCGTCAAGGAAACACCTCGGCTGATTCCTCACTGCCACCCCGTTCCAGTTGCTTCGTGCACCGTCCGCTGGGTGGTTGAGCAGCACCGTTTGGGGTGCGTGGTGGAGGTCGGAGCACATTACCGGACCGGCATCGAAATGGAAGCACTCGCAGGGGTCGCTGCTGGCTTGCTGTGTGCCTACGACATGCTGAAATCGTTGGAGAAGGATGAGAACGGGCAGTACCCCGTCGCGAGGATCGACGGCCTGCGCGTCCTGAGCAAACTGAAGGCATCATCCTGATGTCCGGTGTGTTCATCATCCGACGGACGGTCGGGGCAATATGCGCGTCGCCGATGCATGGCCCCACCTCCTCGAAGCCGTGGACATGGCGGCCTTGGCCAGCGCTGCGTGGCGAGGCAAGGGGGACAAGGATGCTGCGGACGGGGCCGCGGTCGAAGCCATGCGGCGTTCGTTCGACAACGCCCCCTTTGATGGCCGGGTGGCCATTGGGGAGGGTGAGCGTGACGACGCACCGATGCTCTACATCGGTGAGGAAATTGGTGCTGAAATTGGCGTTCCAGGGGCGTTGGCCCTCGACATCGCCGTCGATCCGCTGGAATGCACCACCAACTGCGCTGAGAACCTCCCGAACTCCATCGCCGTGTTGGCGGCCGCTCCTCGTGGGGCCCTGCTGCACGCTCCTGATTGCTACATGGACAAGTTGGCGGTCGGTCCGTCGCTTGCACAGCACGTGGATCTTGACGGGGGGGTGGCATGGAACATCGAGCAAGCAGCCAGCGCGCTCGACGTTGAGGTGTCCGCTGTTCGCGTCGCGGCCTTGGAGCGCGACCGCCATGCTGACCTGATCCGCGACGTCAGGGCCTCGGGCGCGGCCTTGGAACTCTTTTCGGACGGGGACGTCAGTGCAGCGATTTGGGCTGCGCGCGACGACGGGCCATACGACATGCTGATGGGCATTGGTGCCGCCCCCGAAGGGGTCATCACCGCAACCGCAATCCGTGGCCTCGGCGGTCGGTTCCAGGGGCGACTGGTGCTTCGAAACGATGCCGAAGCCGCTCGTGCCGAGGCGATGGTTGGTGGCGACCTTGACCGTCGATGGGAGGCGGAGGACCTGTGCCGGTCGGAGGACGCCGTCTTCGTCGCCGCGGGGGTGTGCGATGGCTACCTCCCAGGGGTTGACGTCCGCGGTGACCGAACCATCACGAGCAGTGAAGTCATTGACGTAAGCAGTGGGACCCGACGCAACATCATGACCGAGCGTCGTGCCTGACGAGGGTTCATGTCCCTCCTGATGGTGTTCGTGCCATGGACGTGGTCGTCGTCGGGAGCATGGGCTACGACGCCATCACCACGCCAATGGGTGAAGGTGAGGACCTGCTCGGTGGCTCCGCCACGTACGCTGGACTGGCTGCAGCGTTCTGGGGGTGTGACGTCGGGGTGGTCGGGGTGGTCGGCCGTGATTTCAAGGACGACGACCGTGCTCTTCTCGAAGACCGTGGCCTCAACCTTGCGGGGCTCATCTGCTCCGAAGGCTCGACCTTCCGCTGGTGGGGTTCGTACGAAGGCGCCATGGACGAGGCGACCACCCTTCGAACCGACCTGAACGTGTTGGGCACCTTCGAGCCAAGGGTCCCTCAGGCATATCGGAACCCGGCCGTCCTGCTGTGTGCAAACCTCCATCCAGCCGTTCAGGCCGCGGCTTTGGACCAGGTCGAAGCCCAGCGCCTCACGATGCTTGATTCGATGAACCTCTGGATCGAGACCGCCAAGGACGGCCTTCTCGCTGTGCTGAAACGCGTGGACGTGGTCGTGCTCAACGACGGTGAAGTCAGAAGCCTTGGTGGGCAGGAGACAACCGCCGCTGCGGCGGCGGTGGTTCGCGGCATGCTCCGGCCAGATGCGACGCTGATCGTCAAGCGCGGCGAACACGGCGCCTACGTCCTCCATCCGTCGGGGCCGATGGTGGTGCCTGGGGTTCCATCCCCGGGGCTCGTGGACCCGACGGGCTGCGGGGACAGCTTCGCCGGCACCATCGCTGCTGCGCTCGCTCAAGGTTCAGGGCCTGTTGCGCGTGAGGAACTCCGCGCAGCGGTCGAACGCGCGTGCGTCGTTGCAAGTTTCACCCTCTCGACCGTCGGCGTGGACGGGCTGTTGGCGATGGACGAAGCGGCGATGGAGGCACGTTGGCTCGAGCATCAGCACCTGAGCCAATGATCAGCCGTCCAACCGGTCAAGGTTGGCAAAGCGATGCGCGGTGCTTGGCAGCGTTTGGCTGCCCACCTCGTGGAGGTCGTCGAACCGTTGAGGGCCCAGTTCCCGCTGCCAGTCGCCCGTGAGCGTTTGTTCGCTCGGGGGGAGGTCGCTGCGTGCGACCGTGTTGATGATCTGACGGTAGGGGTCGTTGATCCGCTCCCCGCCACTGGACCCGGCCGTCCTGTGCTGCTCCTCTGTCAACATCGCTTGGTGTTCGCTGTCGGACCTCAGGCGAGCACGTTGGAAGGTTGACAGTTCCGCGCCTTGGCTTGCTCGGAACGTGGCATCGGGGTCGCCGTACATCTGCGTGTATTCCTGCTCTTGGCGCGAGGGGGGGCGGAGGCCGACCAGCGCGTTGAACAGCGACTGCAACACGCCGCTTTTCGGTCGAGGGACGCGGTCTGGCTGAAGGTGGGTGTGTGTCGTCTGCTGTCCACGTGGGCTCAGGTTTCCACCCAGTTGACGCGGCGTAGATTCGGGCTGTGGGGCAACGGTCGCTCGGCTCACAACCCCACGGGTTGGTGCGGCGGGGGGCGTTGCCTCCCGCGTTTCGTGCATCGGGGCCTGCGCGGGCGGAGGCAGGCTGAGGCCCATCGTGGGGGTTTGGGTGGGGGACGGGAGGTCGTGCCTTGGCGCTGACGTTCCTTCCGGTCCGTAGAAACTCGGCAGGAATTCGGGCTCTTCCACGTTCCCGGTTGGTTGAGGTAGTGAGGGTGCCTCGAGCCAACCGGCATCGCTGGCGGCGAAGGGCGATGAGGTGCCGTTTCGGAGGCGTTCCGCCTCTTCGGGGTCCACGGGACTTCGCGGGTGCACGGGCGCTGGGTCTGGTGCCGGCATGCGGCCCTCGTTCAGGGCGGTGGACGCACGACCGAGCAAGCCTCCTCCAGCAGCACTCGTGTCGATGGTCGTGATCGGAAGGTACTCGTCCGTTGGATGGATGTTGATGTTGACGACCGAGGGGGAGGGGCTGAGTGGTGCCGTTTCTTCCTCCTGAAGGAAGGCGTCGAGCACATTTTCTGCGGAGGCGGACGTGACCGCTGCTCCATGCAGCATCGCGCCGATCGACGACGGCGCGACCAAGGCCTCCGGCGTGGAGGTGACCGGATGGTGCCGCCGAAGGTCGATGAGGTCCAATCCGACCCGTGCCTCCTCCAACGACATCCCATCCAGGACCCGTCCGAGCACGTACGCCAATTGCATCAAGGTTGAATCAGGGCCTGTGATGACGTGGTGCTCGCCGTTGGTGAGTTCCACCGTCAGCGTCGGTTGCCGCGTGAGGAGCCATGCCGCGAGCAAGCCAGAACCGGTCAGGAGGATCGTGTTCCGGACCGGGATGGTGTCGATCAGCCACAATCCTGACGTCACCATGAGGGCGCCGAGGTACTGCGTCAACGGAGGCATCAAGTGGGTTTGGTGGTGGTTGAAGGTGCGAACCGATCCAATGGGGAAGTTCGTGGATTGGCCGTGCTTGGCTTCGATGATCAGGCTGGAGGCATCAAGGGCGACGTTGACCTTGCCCTTCAATCCGGACATCCGCAGGCCTGACAGCACCGCGCGGTGGCCCTCCATCGGGCCGGCGAAGGCCGGCTCCGTCATACCCATCCGGGTTCACTTGGTGCTTCCCACTATGAAGATGACCCAGATGAACAACGGCTGAAACCGGGTTGGGAAAGGCCACGCTGTTCGCCGAATCACGCACGCCGCTCAAGGCGAGCCGAACCAATGATCCTCGGATTTGAATCCAGTTGAGCGATCACAGCGGTTGGTGGGTGATCGGTGCGGATCTGCACGGGATGTTCCCACTCGACCACAAGGGCCGTTTCATCCGCCTCGACGACGCGCCCAACGACAAACTGGAGGTCCACCGAGACGTGCACCACGTCCCCGACCTGAAGGGTCCGTCGTTGAAAGGGCGAGGGGCTGAGCGCAACGGTTGACGTGGCGTGCGCTTCGAGGGAGGATGGCCGATGGGTGTTGGTTCGTGCATCATCGATGGGCGGGTGGACGATGATGGTCCCCCCGGTCAAGTGCCCCTCCTGCGCGTTTCGAAGGGCCAGGCCAACCCGGTCTCCCGCGGACGCCATCGGAACGTCATCGTCCATGACCTGCAGCGATTTTGCTGTCCCGGTCCCGTTCGCTGGAACCATGAGGACCTCGTCGTGTTGTTTGACCGTGCCTGCTTGGACGTATCCAATCGCAACCAGGCCGATGCCTCGTACGTTGAAATGCTGGTCCACCGGGAGGACCAACCCGCGCTCGGCTTCCTGGGCAAGGTCCTCCCGAAGTTCGTCCATGAGATCGTACAGCCGCTCGCGGAGGTGGATGCCATCTTCCTGTTCGAAGTTCCACTGCGCCAAGCCCGCCTGAGCAAACAACGACCTCACCTGATCTTCGTCGATCCATCCTCCTTCGGGATTTCGGACGACCGCCAGCCCTCGCGTCACTCCCGCGCTCGCGAACGCGACCAAGGTCTCCCCCAACGTCGCGTTGACGGCGTTCACCTCAATGAGGCCGACCCGACCAACGGACAGCGCGTTCAGGAGCGGTCGCAACCGTTCGGGGTACTTCGCCGGCCGAATGATGGACAGGATGCGGGCGCCATCTGGGCCCGATTCCTTGTGGACGTAGGTATGCACGTCTCGCTGGTCGCTCGGCTTCGCGACGTTACGAGCCAGGTCGTCGCTCATCACGGCGGCGATGTTGAGCACGGGCATGGCCGGGCGTCGTCGTGGGCCACATCAAGCCTTGGACGGGGAGCGCTTCTGCAGCATGGAGTTCTTCAGGAAGGCAGCATGGTCCCACTCCGCTTGTGCCTCTTCCCCATCTGGTGTAAGTTGAGGGATCGGGATGGGGCGCATCATCGAATCGATGGCGACGAAGAAGAAGTAGCCCTCGCAAATGCGTTTTCGTTCCCAATCCGCTTTGCTCATCGCGCAGGCGGTCACCTTCACGCACGCGGTGTGGTTGGACGTGAACACGACTTGTCCAGTGACTTCGAGGAGATCGCCTTGGCGTGCTGGCGCGATGAAGGTCAAGGTGTCGATGGAGACGGTGACGAATTCCCTGTGCGCAAATTTTGCACATGCAATCCCCCCTGCCTTGTCCATCAGCGAAAGCAAGCGGCCACCGAACAGCGTGTCGTAGGCGTTGGTGTCCTGAGGAAACACTTCCTCGATGATCGTGACGGGTTCGATGGAGTACGGCTCCATGGTTGTTCCTCGACGCTGCGGGTCAAGAAGCCTCGCCAACAGGGAAGCCCTATGGCATCGTCTGAGGCCCACGGCGCATGGGCCGCAGCGTGGGGCTGGTCTCGGGGGGCCTCGATTCTCCCGTGGCCGTCGCACGGGCGGTCAGGGCCGGTTGGAGCGTTCACCCCATCCACTTCAGCATGGAGCCAGTGACCGGGCCGGAGGCCGAGGAGAAGGTCGTGGACTGCCTTCGTCACCTTCGCGGCATGGAGGGGTCCATCGGCGAATCCATGCGGGCCGCGATCTCGCCGGACCTTCATGTCGTGCCTGTGGCGAGCATCATGTCGCAGTTCACCGAATCATGGTGCCACTCTGAGTACTTCATTCACCTCAAACGCCTCTTCAACACCATCGCATCACGCCATGCACGTGAGGTTGGAGCCACCGCGCTCCTCACGGGTGAAAACCTCGGGCAGGTCTCCAGCCAAACCTTGGGCAACCTTGGCGCGGTCGAGGGGGCCGGGGGCTTGCCGGTCCTGCGCCCCCTTCTGGGTTTGGACAAGTCTTCCATCGTGGACATGGCGCGGGCCCTCGGGACCTTCGACCTCAGCACCGGTCCGGAGGTGTGCGACGCCCTTGGGCCGAAGCATCCGACCACCGTGGCCAACCTGGAGTGGCTCGAGAAAAGCGAGGGCCGGCTTGGGGGTTTGGATGCGCTGTCGGACGAGGCGCTGCGTGGGCGCCGTGTGGTTTCGCTGTGACCCGTTCCTCGACCCGCCCTCACGGGATGCTTTTAGGCAGGCGAGTCGTCCGTCACGACGTTGGTGCTCCTATGAATGTCGAACGCTCCGGTCGCCGTCGCGCGTTGCTGATGCTGACCATGCTCCTGCTCACCCCGCTGGCTGGCGCCATCAACGTCACGCAGTTCGAGAACGGCGAGGACGAAGCGGTGGCTGACGTCCGCGACCCGGCCACGTGGATGAACGACGAGGACGCTCAGGTCTCCCTCCCCGCCGGGCAAACGGTGACGGGTGCCTCGATGACCATCGGAACGGCGATGGCCGAGCACGACGCGTTCGTGCGCATCGACACCGACACCCTCCCGAAGACCTGGAGCCCAGACGCCAACGGCCAGTTGACGGCCTTCTCGGCGAAGAACGACTTCCAGTTCGAACAAGGTTCGTCCGCGACCCCGGTCAGCCTGAAATCGAACGGATTCCTGACCGACTTTGAAGGGACGACCAAGAATTTCACCGATGGCACGCAACCGATGATGAGCCAGTGGGCATGGGAGCACCGGAGCATCCCTGCCTCCGCCGGCGTGCTCCCCACCGGATGCGCGTCTGGCGAGATGTGCTGGGGCACGAACCCCTACGACGACGACAACCGCGACGACAACAACGGCAACGACTTCGAGAGCATGATGCTCTCTCCTCCAATTTTTATCGACCCTGCGATGGGCGGCACCACGCTGAGTTTCTCCTCCTTCCACGCTTTGCACTGGCTTGAATCCGGTACGGGTGGCGTGCAGAAGTACTACCGTGACTGCGCGTACCTGCAAATCCGAGACCGCAACGACGAGTTCTTCCCCCCCGACACCGGGGGCTCGAACGCCTTCAGTTACATCGACATCGATCAAGCCAACACCTCAAACCTCGGATTTGGCAACGGCTACTACACGAAAGGTAGCTCCCAGGGTCAAGTGCAGTACGGCTGCGGTGGCGTTGCCAACGGTGATGCTGCCTTTGCGGGCACCAGCGTGAACGCCAACAACCCGTCCGGGTGGGCCGAGGTCGCTGTTGACCTCAGCGACTATGTTGGCCGGTACGTGCAATTGCGCTTCGTTGTCGAGCACAACACGGCCGGTGGCAGCGGCAGTTCACCCGTCAACCAAACCTTCCCCGGCTGGTACGTGGACAACGTGAGGTTGGGCCAACTTCTCCCTCAAAGCGGCTGGATGAAGGTTCGGGGTTTCCTGCCAAACGTCAACGGCGGCCCCTACCACCCCAACGGGTACGGTATCCTCAACATCGAGTCCGAAACCACGGCATCCGGAACCCTGACGGTTGACGTCATGAACACCATGACCGGGAACCTCGTTCACGACATCGATGGAAACCCGATGGAAGGCCTCCAAGGCGATATCATCGAACTGTGGGGCATCGACGCCGACGAGCACCGCTCACTCGACTTCGTGTTTAACTGGAACTCCGGGCCAGATCGCTTGTCAACCGCCGTGCTGCACGGGTTCAACATTGGCACAAGGATCGGAACCGGGTTCAACCAAACCGATGCTGCGAACCCGCTGGTGTACGACGGCATCTGGCACGCCCAGGGCGGTCCGATTCAGTACTCACCAAGCATTGTGGACACCACCTTCTCCCCCGCTGTCGAGCGTCCCAAATTTTCGTATCCAATCACAGCGATTCGACCGGTTGTGAACCGCGCATGCAGCGAAACGCCGACCGTGTTCATCACCTCCCCTGGTGGCGCCGATCAGGTGAACCTCACCGTTGACGCATGGACGGAACTCGACGCCCCGATGTTCGGATTCTCCTCGATCGTCGGGTTCCAGTTCGATCCCCTCAACGGCTTCACGAACTGCGATGTGTCGGAAATCTGGTTCGATCTCCGGTTCGGCCACCACGCCAGTGGCGTTCTTGTTGACATCGCGGGCGATGGCGACATCGACTGGGGCTTTGACCAACCTGCGTTCTCGGCCCTCGGCCGTCAGACCATGTTCTACGGCAGTTTCGTGAACGGGATGCACACCGGTTCCGAAGTCAACACCTTGACACTCAACCTCAACGCTCGTGCGGTCGGCGGAACCTTCGTTCTCCCTCGAGGCGCGACCGTCCTCGCCGCTGACATCGTGATGGACCAGATTGGGATCGTGTCCACCACCGACCAAGGCGAGGGCTTCGACCTCGAACTCCACTCCGGTACGCAATCCGTTTCGTTGGGGAGCATTCCGAACATGACGACGTACTTCCAGGAAGACTCCGGGTCCATCGGTCTGGCGGACGCCATCAACGACCTCATGGACAACCCCTTGGTGACCTACGCCTTTGCCGATGCGTACGGCAACGAATGGGTGAGCTTCCGCTTCGAACTTGAGAGCACCAACGCATCGACCGGCAGCACCCTTGTGATGCGGAACCTCGACATCGTCTATGACTGGGAGCGGTCGTTTGACGAGGCCGATGGATTCGACCGTGAATTGAATCAAGGCGTGGCCCTCGCTGGCGGCAGCGGCAGCGTGGACGTGGCCTTCGCCGTGCACACCAACGACGGTGGTGCGGTGCGCTTCGCCGACCTTGTGGTCAGCACCGCGCCCGGCTACGACAGCACGCTGACGGTGTCGGGCAGTCCGATCGGCCTCTACCCCAGCGGGGACATCTACGAAGTGGTTTCGACCCACAGCGTTGACGCGTCGACGGGCACCTCGCTTGCAGAAGCAGGCCTGCTGTTTGAATCGGCCTCGGGCACCGTGGAACTCGCATGGTCGGAGGTTGGTGGCTTTGAGAAGCGCGCCGACCCCGATGCGTACCTGACGCTTGAGACGTCGACCGTGACCGACACGACGTCGCCTGCGGGCAAGGAAATCACCTGGCGGTTCCGCGTGAATCCCGCATGGGAGGACGCGCCAACCGTCCGCATGTACGCGTTCAGCGTGGGTGCGAACGGCGTCGATGGTTTGCCTGCCGCGGTGTTGTTTGCCCCCGGCAACGGAAACGCCATCGAGAACGATGCCGGCATCATCAGTTTGGCCGTGCTCAACGCCAACGACGAATCGCAAGACCTCGATGCCGCACGCTCCACGCGCTACATGACGCTCGAGGGCAGCGTTCGCTTGGAAGCGCTTGATGTGGCTCCCGACCCCTCGACCTACTACCTCGTGCTCGAACAGCAGGACGTCTCCAACATTGACGGAAACATCACGATTACTTGGATCGAAATCGACAACGTGAGCGGTCCAATCGGTGGCGATTTCTCGTGGCCTGTCGACCTTGGGCTTGGCGCTGCAGGCGATGAGGTGCTCCGTGTCCGCATGGGTGGGTACGACGGCGGTGACACGCTTTGCCCACCCACCATGCTGCGACCTGACAGCGATTGTGCCGTGCCCTTCAACGTCTCCATCGACACCTACGAGCCGAACCTGATGTCCATGTCCGTTTTCCTCGGTGGCGGTGACCTCCCTGAGAACTGGCGGCGTGTCTACGACGACACGTGGGTGGTTCCTTCTGCCAACCAGCAGGTGCGCTTTGTCGCTCAGGACTTGCCTTCCCCACCGAGCACCCTTGATCTCCACTTGTGGGTTGAGTACGAGCATGACGCCAACGACGACGGTGTCCCTGACCCCGACGAATACACCACGCAGACCTTGGCCAGCGACGGTGGAATCCCG